>Ga0247832_1000398_pt1 | contig 88375 bp, 74 predicted proteins | sample LaCruzMarch2015__10_FD_192407 | JGI IMG/M metagenome (GOLD analysis project Ga0247832, IMG submission 192407) | Freshwater microbial communities from meromictic Lake La Cruz, Castile-La Mancha, Spain - LaCruzMarch2015_4m | ecosystem: Environmental > Aquatic > Freshwater > Lake | place: Spain... | reverse complement strand
AGCGCCGAGGCGCGCACACAGGAGGCGTTAGATGAGGCCATCAGCCTGGCCTTCTCCAAGGTCACTGCCAAGGATGCCGCTGGATGGTTCGCTTCGTGTGGCTATAGTATTATTTAATATGCTCTAAGAACCATTGATAGGGAAGTGGAGTCAGCTACAAACCGTCTGTTTTCATGCCTAATGCATGACGCGTTCTTGCAAACTGCCGGAACCCTCAGGTGAGACCTTGCGCTGTCTGTCAGAGGTAAAGTCGCTCCACCATACCCAGGACTTTAGTGCCTGGCAGCGCGCCGATTTCCATCTGATTCATCACGTAACTCAGGGCGATACTGTTTTCCGGATCGGCAAAAGCCAAGCTACCACCGGCACCAGGGTGGCCAAAAGCACTCAGGCTTGGCCCGTAGTGCTGTCGCAGCTTGCCGCCTGTGGACTCCGCTGATGCATCCAGCGGGTCTTGCATGACCCCTGCGGCAAAGGCAATGGGGGTAAGCAAGACACTGTCATCCTCTTGCGAGAGAGTGTGGCCGAGTTGTCTAACAATGGATTCTGAAACGAGGCGATTGCCGTTCCAGAGGCCTTCTTGGGCCAGCATGGCATAAAATTTACCCAGGCCGCGTGCGCTGCCGACTCCCCCCAGGCTGGCATAACCAGGGGACCAAAAAGCGGAGCTATTGTATTCGCTCACGGCATTAAGGCCAAAGGGACTGGTGAAAGTCCGGTGAGTGAGGCTGCTGCTGTTATTATAAGCTTTAAGGAAGGGCTGATCGCTATTGGAGATACTAATTTTCCCTGGATACACAGGGGAGACGCGTTCCCATTGGGCACTGGGTAAGCCGATCCAAAAATCGAGACCAAGAGGGCTGCCGATAGTCTCGCGAAAATACTCTCCCAAGGAATCCACACCGGTGACCCGACGCACGATTTCATCCATCAAAAAGCCAAAAGTTCGGGCATGATAACCCTGACGCGTGCCGGGTTCCCACAACGGGGCTTGCCTCTCGAGGGCCTCAACGACGGACTCGTAATTGAAGATAGGCACTCGCTCGTCTAGCGCACATAGACCGGCGGTGTGAGAAAGCAGGTGGGCAAAATTCATGCTGCCTTTACCACCACCCACAAATTCCGGCCAGATCTCAGCCACCGGGCAATCGAGAGGGAGATTTTCCTCTTCCAGGGCCATGAGACAGCAGACGGCTGCGGCTGCTTTTGTGGAAGAAAAGACCGGAACCAGGGTTTCATCATCCCAAGGCCGGGTGCTTTGACGATCACAGAAACCATGAGCCAGAGATAGAACCTCCACTCCCTGCTGCCAGATGGATACGGAGGCTCCTAACTCACCCCGAGTGCGGAAGTTTTCCTCAAACCATTCAGAAATGGCGTTTTTGGCAGCAGATGTGATGAGATGCATGTCAGTGCTTTTCCAACTGTGGGCGTAGTCTGTCGAGGTCGGGATCTTTCCGGGCATGACTTCGTAGGCTCCCATCCATCTCAAAAGACTGCTTGAGCAGATTGAGGGCCTTTTCATCCTGCCCTAAACATGCCAGATAACAGCCCAGGTTGTAATAATAGACAGGCTTGGTGCGCAAAGCAGCCGGTCCTCGCGCCAGGAGATCCAGTGCCTCAGTGGTGTGTCCCAGCTCATGCAGGCAATAGGCGGAGTGGATAAACCCTCCGGGTTCCTCAGGCTCCAAGACGCAAAGCTTTTGCGTGAGGGCCAGGGCATCTGCCCAGCGGCGGTCACCCATCAGACAAAGGACCATGAGCTCAATGACATCCACCCGATCCGAGGCTGAGGTGGGCAGCCGAGACAATTCCCCCTGAGCTTCGTCATGAAGTCCTAGTTCAACATAGCCCTGCGCGGCCAGAATGCATCTTTCCACCTCGTTCATGGTTTGCTTTCTATGGATATCAGGCAAAGGCAAGGTGGAGTCAACAAAAGTGGAGCTGTTGGGGTTATCTCTGCCGTTCAGGTAGCATTGACCACACCGACTATCCTGCGCTATGGAACAGTTATGGCATTTCCTCTTCGTTCTCCTCGTGACATGGTCGGCGGCATCATGGTTTTTGGCCGTATTTTGGACAAGATACGTTTAAATGCGACGGAGGGTCTGCCTCCTGGCTATCATCTGGATATCATCCCTGGCAGTCGCACCTTCGATGATCGTGTCTGTTGTTTGTTGGGGGTGGAGTTTGCGGCCTTGAGCGCGCGCGCTCTGGAAGGAGGCACGGATGAAGAAGTCCTGGAGTGGTGCTTTCAAAACGGGCGCAAGCCGGATAAGGAGCACATCGAAATCTTCAATGGGTTCATGATGAAACGCGGCTGGCGGGATGCAGCCTCTGCGGGCCTGATTCAGCAAAGGCAAGAGGCCGGTCTGGGGCATCGTGAGGATATCGTGACCTTTTTTGATCTGATGGATGTTGAGGAAGGTCGCGCAGCGTAAACCCCAAGAGTGTGTTCAGAACATGCCCTTAGCCTGAAGGCTCAGGAGTTGTGAGAACTGCCGATTTCCCCCATGGAGCCTTATTTTGTCATCGGTCTATTGATCGCTGCCGTCGTGCTTTTTGCCACTGAGAAAATCTCGGTGGATCTGGTCACGCTGGGTTTATTGTGCCTTTTGGTGATGGGGGGTGTGCTGAATGTACAAGAGGCCTTTGCCGGTTTTGGGCACGAGGTCATCGTGATGCTCGGGTCTATTTTTATCATTGGTGCGGCTCTCAGGGAGACTGGGGTTTTGGACAGTCTGGGTGGGCTTTTGGCGCGCACGACGGGCGGACATCCACGGAGGGTGGCTGCCGGCATGATGACCAGTGTGGGGGCCATCTCTGCCTTCATGAATAATACGACCGTGACCGCCATGTTCCTGGGGCCTGTGATTGGCATGGCACGTCGGCTAAATATTTCCCCATCGCGTCTTCTCATGCCGCTGTCTTTTGCCAGCATTCTGGGGGGGACCTGCACCCTGATCGGCACCTCCACAAATGTGGCGGTGAGTGGGGCAATGAAGCATATGGGACTGGAGGAGATCGGTATGTTTGAGATTACCCCTATCGGTCTCGTCATCTTTGGTGTGGGCCTGCTCTACCTTGTCGGAATCGGTATGAAATGGGTACCTGAGCGAGATCGCGCAGAGCATCAGACGGAGGATGGTCACATCCGCGAATACCTTTCAGAAGTGGTGATCTTGCCTGGTTCACCGCTGATTGGTCAGGCGGCTTACAGCTCTGATTTCTCTGTTCTGGAGTTCCAGGTGGTGAAAGTCCGCCGCCGGGATGAGGATATCCCTCTTGGGCCTCACATTCATTTTGAGGAATCGGACATCGTGCTGGTGGCCGGAAAAGTTCAAAATCTGATCAAGGTCAAAAAGATCGAGGGCATTGATATCTGTGAAGATGTCCAATTGCGCAGATCGGGTGTGGATATGTCGGACGCCAGCGTGGCTGAGGTGGTGTTGACTCCACGATCCAGTCTGGTCGGACAAACCTTGCGCGGCAGCAACTTTCGTCGTCGCACCGGTCTCTCCGTGTTGGCGCTATTACGTGGGGATCGCACGCTGAATGATCACATGGCAGATGTGGTCCTGCATGCCGGGGACTTGCTGTTGCTTCAGGGGCCCTATGATCGTTTTCAAAAGTTTGAGCAAGAGGCTGAGATGGTGGTTATCACAGAGCATAGTTATGCCAGCAGTGCCCGAAAGCGTGGTATCGCTCTCTTCATCGCCTTTGCGGTGGCTGTCACAGCGAGCAGTTTCGGCCTGCTACCTACCTCCATCGCTTTTTTGATCGCCGCTCTGATTGCCCTTGCGACACGTTGCATCTCTCTGGATACGGCCTATGAAAACATCGATTGGCGGTTGCTCATTCTCATTGGTGGCATGACCGCCTTTGGCACTGCAATGGCCAAATCCGGTGCGGATGAGTTGCTTGCGGTTCTTGTAACGCAGCTTCTCAATCCCATGGGCACGATGGCCGTCTTGAGCGGATTTTGCGTCCTCACGATTCTTCTCACACAACCCATGTCCAACGCGGCCGCTGCATTGGTCGTGCTTCCCATCGCTCTTCAAGCTGCCGAGAAGTTGGGTGCAAATCCACGCAGCTTTGGCATCGCTGTTATGCTCAGTGCCAGTATCTCGGTCCTGACCCCTTTTGAGCCAAGTTGTATCCTGGTGTATGGCCCTGGAAAGTATCGATTCAGCGACTTCATCAAAGTCGGTAGCGGTATGACCCTACTCACCCTGGCAGTGATCCTGATCTTGGTGCCTGTATTTTGGCCTCTATGACCAATATAAAAAACTCAAGAACAGGACAATGGATAGCCAGTGACTTTTGGGCTTAAACCTTCCCCGTCGCATTCACCAGCGTGCCCATCGGCTCGCCAATGAGGGCGCGGCGGATGTTGTCGGCCTCGTTCATGCTGAAGACGATGATGGGCATGTTGTTCTCCATGCACAGGGAGAATGCGGTGGCGTCCATGACCTTGAGCTGCTTGGTCAGACAGTCGTGGAAGCTGATGTTGTCAAAGCGCACGGCGTCCGGATTCTTGTTCGGGTCGGAGCAGTAGATGCCGTCCACCTTCGTGGCCTTGAAGACACAGTCGGCACCCACTTCGCTGGCGCGCAGGGCTGCGGTGGTGTCGGTGGAGAAGAAGGGATTGCCCGTGCCTGCGGCGAAGATGACCACTCGGCCCAGCTCCAGATGGCGCGTGGCCACCCGGCGGATGAAGGGCTCGGCGACGTTCTTCATCTCGATGGCGCTCTGCACACGGGTCGGCACGTCCATGGCCTCCAGCATGGATTGCAGGGCCAGGGAGTTCATCACCGTGGCCAGCATTCCCATGTAGTCCGCCGTGGCGCGCTCCATGCCTTTGTTGCTGGCGCTGACACCCCGCCAGAAGTTGCCTCCACCGACGACCACGGCGATTTCGAGCCCGGTCTGATGCGCCGCCTTGATCTGGGCCGCGATGTCCTCAACGATGGGGGGAGAAATGTTATCGGTGCTGCCCGGCTCTCGAAGAGCCTCACCGCTGAGTTTAAGAAGAACGCGCCTGAATTTCCGAGTGCCTGTGTGATCGCCCATGTAGTGTGGATTTAACACGTCATACATGAAGGCCCCGGTGATGCAAAGACATTTCGGGGGAGGTTTGCAATCGGGGTGTTCGTTTTGCCGCAGAGGGGCAAAGGAGCCAAGAGCGCCAAGGAATGACATACACGAAACCCTCCTTCTCTGCGACATCTGCCCCTTTGCCCCTCTGCGGTTAATCTTTTTAGAGGACTGCTCCAACTTCCATCGCCTCGCATTTCTCCCGCCAACCGGGGAAATTCCAGGCATTTGGAAAACCCGAGCATTGGCGGGGTTTCACGGACTGGATGCGGCAGGTGTTTACGCCGTCCAGGAAAAGGCATTCGCCATTGGGTTTGTCGATGATGCTCAGGCCGGTGCGGTTGGCGTTCAGGCGGGTGCAGTCGCGGATGAAGTCCGCCTCCGGCATGTCGATGAAGGCGGCGATGGTCGTGGCCTCCGCTGCGGTGATATTGACGTCCCCGGGCCACCGGCAGCAGTTGCCGCAACGCTGGCATTGATAATAGGGCTTGGATTTGTCAAGGGCAGGCAGAGGCATGATGAAAACTTTAGAAGTCGCACGCTTCGCGTGAGGGTCCATATTGCGGGAATGATTCGACTCTTGCAACGCATGGATGACACCCAGCCGCGGCATGGCGAAGGTGGTGCATCCACCGGCGCACAGACGTTGCGCGCCGTTACGGTGCTGGCGGATGCCGATGAATCCGTGGAAACGGCGCTGGATGACTGGTCGCGCGGCCTGGACTGGGTGCAGTGGCTTTTCTCCAGCATCCGCCATCGTCAAAGCGGCCTCTACTTTCACGCCGCCGACCTCCCCCGCCCCGGCCTGTATCCCCGCGCCCCGATCACCCGGCAGGCCCTGGCCGCCCGCTGGGAAAGTTTTGCCCAAAAGGACCTGCGTGGCTCCCTGGGCCAGCCGCTGATCCAGGCTTGGCAGGCCGCACGGGATCAGGATCTCCTGCTTCTCCTGGAACTGGATACCACCCTGGACAAGCTCCTTGGCGACCGTGCCCGCATCGACAGTCGTGAAGCCGGAGCCCGCCTGCTGCAAGGGACCCGTGGAGCCCGTTATCAGGGATTGCTGGGACGCTATCGTTCCTTGCAGGAGGAGGGAAAAACCACCGGTCACTTTTTCATCGTCTGGGCCGCCGTGGGACACTTTTTCCAGCTCAGCTTGGCCAGCGTCATCGCCGAATACATCCGCCTGGAATGGGATCTGGCCGCCCGTCACCTGCCCACGCCAGCGGGGCAGCTGTCAGCGAAAAACATCGCGTCTTTGACCAGTCATCTCATGCACCTGCCCACAGCGGGCCTGCATCTGCTGGGAGAGGATGATGACAAGGCTGCGGCAGAACGGGAGGCATGAGTCCCATAGGTCGCATGAGACCTATAGGGCCTATTCTTCACGGCCCCTCCGGCACCCTGTTCAGAGTGTAAGCCGCCAGACGATGCCAGAGCGGTGACCCATCTTTGGTGTTGATTTCAGGCAGCTCAAACTCATGCACATACCCCGCACGCAGGTTGGCGCATTTCACCGTGAGGGTCAGGCCATCTTTGGACAGCTTGTAGTCGCCGAGTTTCAGCGGGGCGGCATCCACCTCAGCGCTGCCGTATTTGGCGGTGAAAAGGTAGGTGTAGCTCTGGGCCTTCGTTTCAGTCCAGTTGGCCGGTTTGACAGGACGGGTGAAGGTGAAACGGAAGCCGTCTGAAAGCGCCTCCAGCTTTTGCACCTCCAGCGGGATCTTGCCCGTAGGCACGAGACGCTGGATGCCAAAGGGACGGTTGCCATAGCTGTTCCAGCCACGGTTGGACTGGCCCACGAGCATGGAGCCATCGGGCAGGAAATTCAGCGTCAGCACGGCGCTTTGCAGGCCGTTGATGAAGGGAAAGCAGGCGCCCTGGTATTCGCCGCCGACCTTTTCCAGAAACACGCGGTTCACACCGGAGAGCACGAACTCTCCGACAAAGAGCTGTTTCTCAAAAGGGCCGAATTTACCGCCGGTTTCATCGCAGCGGATGCCGGTGGGGCTCTGGCCTAACTTGACGTATGGAAACCAGATGGCCGGGGGACTGTAGTGGGGAAGCTGTTTCATCGCCTCTGCGACCGTGATGCCATCCGGCTGCTTGCCCGCCGGTGGCTTGATGGGTGAATCCGGGTGCTTCATGTCCGTCAACGAGTCCGCATGGCTGAAGTAGGCTCCTTTGCGGATATGAACGAGCGGGTTCGTGGGCATCCAGTTGCCCTGCTGATCCGTGGCGAAGATCTCGCCCTCGGCATTCAAACCAATGCCGCAAGGGCTGCGGAATCCAGCGCTGAATCCGGTGGCCTTTGTGCTGCCTTTCGGCGTGATCACCGACCAGCCGCGCCACAGGGTGTGCTCGGCTTCAGGACCGGCTCCAGGCCACTTCTTGCCCATGGAGCAGTTGAGCGTGTTGTGCATGTTGCCCTCGCGATCAAACACGGGTCCATAAGCATACTCATGGTAAGCGCCCGAGACGCCCCAGCCCTGGCCGACGGTCATGTATTCATCGGCGGTGCCATCGTTGTCCGTGTCGCGAAGGCGGGTCACTTCGGACCGTTGAGTGACATAAAGAGCGCCCTCATGCCAGGCCAGACCGAGAATCTCGTGCATGCCGGAGGCGAAGAGCTTGTAACCCAGTTTCTCCACCGTGGCTGGTTCCGCCTGCGGGTTCTGGATGATCCAGACCTCGCCACGACGGATCGACACGGCCAGTTTGCCATCGGGTAAGACCGCGAGGCCGCTGGCCTCCAGGTTCATGCCTTTGGGCACGGCATAGGTCACGATCCGGTAGTAGGGATTCGGTTCTTCGGCGGCCTGGGCGGCAGCCGCCGCTAGCGTGAAGAGGGCGGCCGGGAACAGACGTTTAACCAAATGCATTACCATGACAGCACCTCCTTCTGGATCTCACCATTGATCTTCATTTCGCGTTCAAAGCTCTTACCATCCGGGGCAGGCCTCAGGGTTTCCTCCACGGGTTTGCCATCCACGGAGTAAAGAAAAGTGGGCACGCCCTGCTTGTCCAGTTTGTAGCCGCCAAAGACGCGCTCGCCGCTGGCTTCGGGCAGTGTTTTCAGCTCGGTTCCCAGGGGCTTGATGGGCTGCATGTCGCGATTTTGCCAGTTGTTCATGGCATCCAGGAAACGTCCTTTCCAGATCTGCGTGAAGCGCCCCTGCACGGGGTCAAAAGTGGCATGAATTCCCTGTGGGAAACCGACCGCGATGGCATGGCTGCCGACTCCTTCGATGAAGCTGCGGAAGATGATCGGTCGCTTCTCTTTCTCGGGCTTCAGCTCGAAATCTTCCGTGGAAAGCAGCCCCTCCGGCAACGGCTGACCCTCCAGTTCCTTGAGGTAGATCCACAGGGATTCGATCTCCAGGTTCGCTTTTTTCCGGCCCATGAACATCGGTGGCATCATGGTGCCCACCTGGGTGGCCTGGGGGTTGAGCAACAACTCCTTAAAATACTCCGGCTGCAAACGCTCCACCGTGTGGGTCAGGCGGATCACCGGCGGCCCCAGGGACTTGCGTTCCTTCAGGCCGTGACAGGCCACGCAGGCCAGTCCTGTGGAACCCATGAGCTGGCGTCCCGTCTCTGCGCGATGATGTTTGCCCAGGCCGCTGATGTCGATCTCCACCGGGGTCTCGCGTTTGTCCGCTTTGGGCAGCAGACCGACCAACATCTCCGTCTGTGCACGGCCAAAGTCCGGCATCCGCGTGTCCGTGTAGGGACGCACGCTGCCGCCTTTGCCCCACAGCACTTTGCGCAGCCAGGTGGCGGTCAATTTACGGCCCACATTGTCTAGGTTCGGCGGCAGGTAAGCCAGTTCACCCAGGGATTCAGCGCTGCCGTCATTGGAGCCAAAATACTGCGCGCGGGGATCTTCCGGCCCGCCTTTGCCCTCGCGGTCATGGCAGGCGTAGCAGTTCAGCCGGGTCATCTGCCAGTCCACCTTTTGGTTAGGCGTTTGGGCAGGGGCATTCTGTTTTTGAATGGACGCGATGGCAAGACGCAGCGCCCGCTTTTGCAGGTCGTTCAAATCATAACGCGGAATGCCGCTCGGTTGCGTGACCGACAGGCAGCCTTTGTCCATGCCCTTCAAGTCTGTGAGCGCAATCGTTGGTGTATAGCCTTTAGGCGATTCCGGTTTTCCCTGAGCGTCCCGCATGCTGGACTGGACACCAACGGTATGCCCATCCGTGTGGCAAGCCACACAGCGCATCTCTTTAAAGACCTGCATCCCCTTCTCCACACCCTGCGCCGGGATCTTCAAAGCCGTGCGTTCGGTGGTCTTCTCCGCCGTGCGTCCGATGTGCAGATAGGCAGCGATGTCGGCCGCCTCTTTTTGACTCAACCGCATGTTCGGCATGCGGCCCGCCGGACGATGGGCGAGCGGGTCATGCAGGAAAGCGGCGAGTGCATTGACATTGTAGGCATCCGCTAAAGCAATGGGCACGGAACCGAGACCCGGCTTCTCCGGCTCCACATCCGCAGCAAGCTTGGCCGGGCGATAGTCCGTGGCGGGCTCGTGACAGGCCACGCAGCCGACTTTGTGATACAGGTCCTTGCCACGGTTCACATCCCCCGCAGGCATGGGTTTCACCTCCTGCTTCATCGAACTCAGGTATTCCGTCAGCGCTTCCACCTTTTCGGCATCGCCTTCCTCCCCGGCGAAAAGGCCCGGCATCTGTGTGCCTTTCTTCCGATGTTGGGGACTGCGGATCATCAGCCAGAGCGTGTCCGCATCCAGCCGGGAACCGACGCCTGCCAGATTCGGGCCGGGCTTGGGAGACAGCCTTTCCGCCCAGGACTTGGGCGGAGTATGGCAGGCGGTGCAGTTCAGCTCGCCTAACAACAAGTATCCTCCGTCCACCAAATGCTCAGGCGGATCTTCGGGCAGGTTGAACTGATCGAAGTTAAAGACGTAGGCGTGGTTGATCGGCTCCGCCTGAAGCGGATGGGCAGGCGCGGGCGATGAGGCCAGATGCAGCAAGGCGAGGGGCAGCGCCCAATGACGAATGACGAATGACGAATGACGAAAAATGGGCATGAGGGGGGTCGAGATGAAAAGGGGTGGGCTAAATCATTCGGGTTTATTTTCGGTCCCGCATGCGGGATCATTCGTCATTCAAGCGAAGCTCAGATTCCCATCTTGGCACGCTCGGCGTCCAGGGCCTTGATCCAGGGGCCGATGAAGTGACCGCTGTCATGGTAGGTGCGGCCGGAATACATGTGCTGGTCGATCACGCAGGGCTCGTTGACGTAGATGCCGCCGCAGATTTCCAGGTCGAACTTGCACTTCGCCACCGTGGCCATGCGCAGGCCTTTGACGATGTCCGCACGCGCAGGGATCTCCACGCCGTGGCACACGCTGGCGCAGGGTTTCATCTGCTCCCAGAACCACTTCGTGATACGCAGCAGGTCTTCATCCTCACGGATGTATTCCGGGGCGCGGCCACCGCTGAAAAAGATGCCCACGTATTCCTCAGGATTGATGTCCTTGAAAGCGATGTCGGCGTCGATGCTGTAACCTTCCCACTCCTTGGTGATGGTCCAGCCGGGTTTGACTTCATGCAGCACCATCTGGTATTTCCGCTTTTCCGGCGCGGCGACGATGGGGGTATAACCACCTTCGATCAGGCGGAAAAAAGGATACAGGGTGTCAACGGTCTCGGTGGCGTCACCGACGATGAGGAGGACTTTGGCTTCGGGCATGGTGTGTGGGTAGGGGGAATGTTTTGGACAGGATTGACAAGATTTCAGGATTAACAGGATTTCAGAAAGGGATTCAAGATTGGGTTTTGAAACCCATGGATTCAAATCTTGGTGATCCTGCCATCCTGTAAATCTCGTTTAAAGAAGACCGTCGAGGTGCTCTTTGGCACGCATGATTTCAGCGGTCGTTTCGGCGGCGGTCGGCAGGATCGGGATGCCGCGTGGGGTCGGGTGCATGAAGATCTCCGTGGGGCCGATAAAGTTCACGTCTTTCAGGGCCTTCAGCAGAGGCTTCCAATTAAGGTCACCGCGACCGGGCATCTGCTGGATTTCCTCCTCCTTGGGCATGGGTTTCATGCAGCCCATGCCGTGACCCCAGGCATAAAAGAGGGTCATCTTTTTATCGATGTGGCGGATCAGATCGGACAGCAGTTCGGTATCCTGCGGCAGGTGATAAGGGGCGAGCGCGATGCCGATACCGGCGATGTTGCGGATTTCATCGGCCAACCACAGCAGCGAATCGGGCGTGTCGATGATGTTGTTGATGTGGTTCTCGATGCCGATCTCCACACCGTTTTCCGCGGCCAGGGCTGCGTGGGGTTTCATCTTTTCCACAAAGTCCTTCACGTTCAGCTTGAGCTGTTCCTGGGTGACTTTGTACTCCCCCTTGCCACCGGTGACGATGAAGCTGCCGCCGAGTTTTTTCAAAACGGCGATCTCGTCTGTCAGACCAAAAGGCCCGAGGTCATAGCGCGTGCTGCCGCCGAAAGTGAGACCGTGCTCCTTCAGCATATCGGCAAACTTGTCATGGCCGATGGCATCCATCTCCTCGCGCTGCGTGCCGTGTTTCTTGGGCCAGAGCTCAATGCCGGTCGCGCCTGTTTTCTTCACCTCCGGCAGGATTTCCGTCAGCGACAGGTTGCCATACATGGCGGAGGCCAGCATGTAGTTCAGCTTCCACGGGGCGGAGGCGGCCCAGCCGGGTGCTGCCGACAGTGCGGCCAGGGATTGGAGGAAATGACGGCGGTTCATGGTTGTGGCCTTATTGAACGTGGTTTGGCACCGGTCTTCATTCAGACTTTGAAGCCCCTTCTTCAGATTTTGCGGCGCTGGATCACGAATCGTCTCCAGCGGCTCCTTGCGCCTCTCTCCAGTCCCGCCTAGTTTCATACATGAATAAAACTGTCTTTGGCTGCCTGCTGGCCGCGCTCGTGGTGTTTCTGCTAATTAGCCTGGGGCTGAACATGGTGCAGTTCGCCGCCTTGTTAGGTGAAAACATCGCCGGCATGCCGCTGCCAAAGGAGAAGCTGACGGAAAAGGTCGAGGTGGAGGCCAAGGGCGGCAGCTCCGACAAGATCGTCCACCTGGATCTGGACGGCATCATCTCCTCCATGAGCACGGGCGGATTCATGGAAAGCGCGCTGCTCAGTGTGGAGACGATCAAACGCAGCCTGGATCAGGCTGTGGCTGATGAAAACGTGAAGGCCATCGTCCTGCGGGTGAACTCCCCCGGCGGTGAGGTCACGGCGTCGGATATCATCTACACGGCCGTGAAAAAGGCGGCGGCGGTGAAACCGGTGGTCGTTTACATGGACTCGGTGGCGGCTAGCGGTGGATACTATGTGGCCTGTGGCGCGACGAAAGTGATCGCCAGTGAAACGACACTGACCGCGAGCATCGGCGTGATCATGGAGTCGATGAGCTACCATGAACTTTTTGGCAAGGTGGGCCTGGGTTCGCAGACCTTCACCAGCGGCCCATTCAAGGACACGCTCAGCGGAGCACGCCCGATGCGCGAGGATGAAAAGGCTTACATCCAAAACCTGGTCAATGTGATGTATGACCGCTTTCTCGGCATCGTGTCGGAGGCGCGCAAGGTGCCAAAGGACGTCCTGAGAACCACCGTTGCAGACGGACGTGTCGTCACCGGCCGTCAGGCGCTGGAGGCCAAGCTGGTGGACCAGATCGGCTACATCGAGGATGCCTATGCCGTCGCCCGCGAACTGGGTTCGGCCCCGGATGCCGCCGTGCTGAAGTATGAAAGCGCACCCAACCTCTTCCGGGCACTGGGGCTGGCCTCGGCCAAGGCGCAGGCACCCGCCAAAATCGAACTGGACCTGACCGGAGGCGTGCTGCCGAAACTGCAGCCCGGCATGATGTATTACCTGCCCGGAGCCTACCTGCGCTGAGCCCACGCTTTATCCGCCCCCTTTCTCATGGATGCCCCCACCGTCGGAGTTTTGCGCGATGTTACACTTTTGGTTTGGCTGGCGCTTTTGGCCGGTCTTGCAGCTTACAAATGGGTGCGTCATAGTCGCCCTGAGGTATGCTGGAATTGGGCCGGACAGGTGGATGCAAGACAATATATGAGCGCAGACGGGGTCGTTGTCGCCGCACTATCCATTCTCTTGTTAAGCTCTCTGCACCAGGCAGCGCCAAGCATGTCTGATGCTGCGGAAAAGGCCGACGACCTGGACTTGAATGCAGGGGCCATGTTTTTGGGCATTCTTTTTCAGCTCATCATCTGTGCCGTTCTTTTGTTTTATCTTCGAAACGTTCGGTATCTGAATCCTTTGGAGATCTTTGGCCTAAAGCGTTTGAGTTTGTCGCAGGCTGCTGGAACCGCAGCGCTTTTTATGGTGCCGACCTTGGCCGTGGTGATGAGCACCTCTTTGGGAGTCAATGCCTGGATGCAGAGTTTTTGGCCGGATCTCAGTCAGCAAGCCACTGTGCAGGCCTTCCAACGAAGCACAGATCCATTGGCGAAATTCATGCTGATCATTGCTGCTGTCATCGTGGCTCCGATTGTGGAGGAGACGGTCTTTCGAGGATTTATCTATGGTGTGATCAAACGCTTTACTGACAGTTGGTTCGCCGCCTTTTGTTCGGCCTTACTTTTTGCCGTGGTGCATTTTCACATCGGCAGCCTCATTCCTTTGACGGTGCTGGCCCTGGTGCTGTGTGCAGCGTATGAGCGCACAGGCAGTTTGGTGGTGCCGATGATGATGCATGGTCTGTTCAATGGCACCAGCATTGCCCTCATGATTTTTGTCCCCAATGAATGATGGAAACCTTGGCTGATATTGGTGAAGATGCATTGATTCGCCGTCTCGTCCGAGGGTTAAAACTCGATTCGAGTGTTATAGCAGGGCCAGGCGACGATTGTGCTGTCGTCAAGGGTAGCCAAGAGCCATTGGTGCTAAAGACAGATACAGTCGTGGAAGGTGTGCATTTCACCGAAGATACCCCCGCACGCCTTATCGGACGCAAGGCCATGGCTCGTGTCATCAGTGACTTTGCGGCCATGGCCGCCACTCCACGTCATGCCTTGATCACTCTGATTGCACCTCCTTATACAATGGTGCGGCGGGTGCTAGAGGTGTATGCCGGTTTGCGTAAAATGGCAGATTCCTTCGGGGTCAATATCGTAGGGGGTGAGACCTCGAAAGGAAATCAGCTTATTATCACTGTTAGCATGACAGGGACTGCGGCTAACCAGAAATGGATTTCCAGGAGCCGTGCTAGGGCAGGTGATGCGCTCTACGTCACCGGACGCCTTGGCGGTTCTATTCGGGGGAAGCATCTGCGCTTTCAACCGCGCATGGTTGAGGCTCACTGGATTGCTAAAAATTTGCCATTGCAAGCGATGATGGATATCAGCGATGGACTCGCACAAGATCTGCCACGACTGGCTGCCGCCAGTGGTCTGGGCTTCCAGGTGGACCTAAAATCTTTGCCCCGCACATCCGATTGTACTGCTGAGCAAGCTTGGAGTGATGGAGAGGACTATGAACTTTTGTTAGCCCTGTCCCCCAAGGTTTCGACAAAGAAATTGGAGGCATACAAGAATGCATTTCCCAAGGTCAAACTGACCTGTATCGGTCAGTTGGTGGAAAAACAAAACGCATCTGTTGCCCCCGCTGGCGGATGGCAGCATTTTCGCTCTGCATGATCACCCTTGCCACCCCCGAGGCCACCTTCGACTGGGGCCGCACGCTTGCGGCTTCGCTGGACGCAGGCAGCGTCATCGCCCTTTGCGGGCACCTGGGTGCAGGTAAAACCCAGGCCACGAAGGGCATCGTGGCCGGGCTGGAATCCCAGGCCGCTGTGACCAGCCCGACATTCACCCTGGTGCATGAATATCTGGACGGACGCGTGCCCATTTTTCATTTCGACTTTTATCGCATGGACACACCGGAGCAGGTGCTCACCGTCGGCTGGGATGACTTCCTGGATGAACCCGGCGTGGTCATCGTGGAATGGGCGGACTTGTTTCCAGAACTGCTGCCGCCGCACACGCGCTGGTTCCGCTTCGAGTCCTTGCCCACGGGCGAAAGGCATGTGATGGAGAAACCCTCCGCCACCCCATGACCGACAGCCGCCGCCGCACCGTTCTCGCCCTCGACCTCTCCAGCAGCCGGGGAGTCATCGCCGTGCTGCGGGATGATCTCGTGATCTACGAGGCCGCTTTCACCGCCGAACGCTCCCACAATGCCCAAGTCTTTGCCCCGCTGGGTGAGGCCCTAGATGCCATCGGTGATGAGACCGCACTTCTCGTGATCGGCACCGGTCCCGGCTCCTACACCGGCGTTCGCATCGCCATCGCGGCGGCTCAGGGCATCGCCCTGTCACGCGGCTGGCCCGTGTTTGGCTGGCCCAGCATCACCTCCGCCCCTCAGGCCGATTATCAGGTCATCGGCGACGCCCGGCGCGGCATGTTTTACCTGACCAAGGTGAAGCAACATTCGTTAGGCCCCATTGAGATCGTGGATGCTGCCACCGCCCAGGCCCGTATGGAGTCCAGCAGCGACTGGTTCACTTTCGATGCCAAAGCGCCCCTCGGACTTCCCAAGGTGATTCTTTGTCCGCCCGATGCCGCCGCCCTGGCCCGCATTGCCGCCGGCCTGTCTGAGACCGAGATCCAGGCACACACCTCCCTCTCCCTGGAACCCGTCTATCTCCAGGAAGCCTTCATCACCACGGCGAAGAAGGCCGGGAAGAAGGTGCCTGGGATGGCTAAAGATAAATCTTTATGAATGAACCCCCGCAGCCAAAAAGCCTTGTCCCAAATTCCAGGCTGATTGACAATGCTACTTCATGAATCGTCGCCATTTTCTTACTTCCACGCTCGCTGCGATACTTTCGCCCATTGCCGCTCAGACGGGTCGTGCCCCTCGGATCATTCTTCGTTCCTCCTGGCAGACCGTGAATATCGGTGACATCGCCCACACTCCGGGAGTTCTCGCCCTTTTGGAAAAGCATCTGCCTCATGTCGAAGTGCGTCTTTGGCCGAGCAAGGTGGACAATGGAGTGGACGAGATGCTGATGAAGCGTTTCCCGAAGCTCCTTATCTTGAAGAAAGAGGACCTGAAGCAGGCCTTTGAAGAATGCGATTTCCTTCTTCATGGCTCGGGCCCTTCCCTCGTCGCCCAGAATGACGTGGTGAAATGGAGCGAGGCGACCGGTAAACCCTATGGTGTCTATGGGATCACCATCTCCAGCCAGGGCTCTACAGATACCAAGCCCGCACCCGGAAGCGCCCTGGCCAAAACGCTACAGGTGCTCAGCGGCGGCAAATTCGCCTTCTTCCGCGACTCCGTTTCCTTGGATCTGGCAAAGAACCAGGGCTGCACCTGCCCCATCATGGAGTTCGGCCCTGATGGTGCTTTTGCCACGGATTTGCGTGATGATGAAAAAGCTGCGGCTTTCCTCAAGGCCAATGGCTTGGAAGAAGGGAAGTTTCTATGCTGCATTGGTCGTCTGCGCTACACACCTTACTGGAAGATGAAGCCAGGGGTGAAGTTTGACCCCGTCAAACAGGAGCGTAATGACGCCATGAAGGAGCACGATCTTGGACCTCTTCGTCAGGCGATCATCGCTGTGGTCAAAGAGACCGAGATGAAGGTGTTGTTGTGCCCAGAGGACTCCAGCCAGATGGAGGTCAACAAAGAGAACTTTTATGATAAGCTGCCAGAAGATGTGAAAGCCAAGGTAGTCTGGCGGTCCAACTACTGGCTCACGGGGGAGGCCCTGAGCACCTATGTGCGCAGTGCAGGTCTTTTTGGCGCGGAGATGCACAGCCCGATTATGTGCATCGGCAACGGCATCCCTGCCATCGTCTGTCGTTGGACGGAGCAGACGAGCAAGGGCATGATGTGGCGTGATATCGGTCTGGGGGAGTGGCTATTCAACATGGATGAAGAGTCTGAAATCCCTGGCCTTGTTCCTGCCGTGCTAGCTATGGCCAAAGACCCGGCGACTGCCAAGGTCAAAGCCCTGAAAGGCCAAGCCGTGGTGCATGAGCGCCAGCGACTGACCATGGAGATTGTAGGGAAGATGTGATCCAGCTTGCAGGTTCCCCAGCGGGCTGCGTTTACAAGAAACCCGGTCCGCAGCGATACAGCGCCATGACGGCAAGGACTACCAGCGTCGCATACAGCATCCATTTGCCCAGCCGTGCGCAGCCTGCCATGCGGTTGATCTGCGTGTCCTTGGCCTCGTCCAGGGAATCTTCCTGAACTGCGGGTGCCTGCTCCGCATCGTCTTGAACGTCATCCTCAAGCATGACCGGGTTTATCAAAAGCGGCGGAGGCTGTCGAGACAATGTTCGCTGGGCCTGGAGCCGCTGCAATACGCACGGACTTGACGACCGCCTGTATGAAAGGCTTTCCTCGCAACGATTGCTTGAACGCCGCGCCAACCACACCTCAATGCGGCTCCACGGCCATGCACAAAAGTTTCCTTCTTCTCACACTCATGACTTTCATTGGCGAAGACTGGGCCGAAGCCCAGCAAAAGACGGCCAACTACGATGAATCCAAGATCGTCCCCTACACCCTGCCAGCGCTGCTGGTGACGCAGGACGGGGCCAAGGTCGTCAAGGCCGAAGACTGGACTTCCATTCGTCGGCCTGAGGTGCTGGCACTGTTTCAGGAGCATGTCTTTGGCCGCACGCCGTGCAACTGGGGAAAGGTCAGCTTTGAAACCAAAGAGGTAAAAAAGGATGCGCTGGGTGGCAAGGCCACACGCAAGCTCATCCACATCGCGCTGCCGGATCATCCTGCCTGGGCTGGAATGGAGGTGATGCTTTACATCCCCAACGGCCTGATGCAGCCCGCACCCTGTTTTGTCGGCCCTAGCTTTGGCGGCAATCACGCGGTCAGCACGGAGCCTGACGTGCCGCTTTCCACCCGCTGGATGCGGCCTAACAAAGAGAAGAATATTGTGGATAACCGCGCGACTGAGGCCAGCCGGGGTAATGAAAGCAGCCGCTGGCCGCTGGAGATGATCATCGACCAGGGCTTTGCCTTGGCGACCTACTACTACGGCGACATCGAGCCCGATCACGCCGACGGCTGGAAGGAAGGCCTGCGCGCGGTGCTGAGCAAGGACGGCGCAAACACTGAATGGAAAAATGGCGACTGGGGTGCCATCGGTGCTTGGTCCTGGGGTCTCAGCCGCATCGCAGACTACCTGGAAACCGATGAGGGCATCGATGCGAAGAAACTGGCCGTGATCGGACACTCACGACTGGGCAAAACCTCCTTGTGGACGGGTGCGCAGGATCAGCGGTTCGGCGTCGTCATCTCCAACAACTCCGGTGAAGGCGGCGCGGCGATCATGCGGCGGAACATCGGTGAAACCACCGCCATCATCACCAAGGCCTTCCCACACTGGTTCACGAAGACCTATGCCAGTTACGCGAACAACGAAGCTGCCTGCCCGATCGATCATCATATGCTCATCGCCCTGGCGGCTCCACGTCCGATTTACATTGCCAGCGCGGTGGAGGACCAGTGGGCCGATCCCAAAGGCGAGTTCCTATCCGGCCTGAATGCGGAACCTGTGTATGCGCTTTTTGGAAAGAAAGGCTATGGCGTGAAGGAACACCCGGCCATTGACACGCCAGTGGGGGAATCTATCGCCTACCACATCCGCACAGGTAAGCATGACGTCACCGACTACGACTGGACTCAGTATCTGCGCTTTGCGAAGAAGCATTTCGGAAAGTAACCAGTTTCCTCATGGGACCTATGCGTCCCATAGGTCCTATGGCTGCTCCCCAGGAGCCTCCACGGCCTCCTCTGTCTCCTCAGGAATCGCCAAAGGTGAGTTTCCGGCTTTCAGGTCGGGGAGGGAGTCCACATACAGCTCCTCCACCTTCTGGCGGGCCCAGGGGGTCTTGCGCAGAAAGACTAGGCTGGACTTGATACTGGGCTGCCAGTTGAAGCAGTTGATCTTGATCATCCGCCCCAACATGTCCCACCCGTAATGGGCTTGGAGATCCGTCACCATCTTTTCGAGGGTGATCCCGTGGAGTGGGTTCTTGGGGCCGGCGGCGTACATTGGAGAACAGGTGGATCATTTGGACGTTCTGTCCAGTGGCTTCAAGGTGTTCCATGACTCTGGTTCCAATCGGAAATGTTGATTCAGGAAGTCATGCAGCGCTTCCATTTGAGCTGACAGCTCCAGGGTGCATTCGGATTCAAGGCTTTCCATCTTCTGACGATAGCGCTCTATCAATGGTTTAGCCCCTTCTGGATCTCCATGAGTGCTTAGGAGCTGCTCCACACAATGCACAAGATGGCGCGTCTTGGTGATCACGAGATCGGCTTCAGATTCCGTGATCTCATCGCTGGCCAGTTTCTTCAGCAGTTTGCATTCAAAGAGGCGGCAGCGAACAGGACGTCCTTCGTAAACGGTGCAGGTGCAGCCTTTGAGGGCTGAACAGGGCTGATGAAAGTAAGGTTCCTTTTTCTTTCGGTTGATCTTTAAACCCAGTGACTCCAAGGCGCGGGTGGAATCACCGGACTGTAAGCGAACGATTTCGAACAGAACTCCGTTGCAGCACATGCCACAGGCCGTGCATAGACGGGAGGCGGCGGCAGTGAAATCAGGGGGGAGCATGATGAAGGGTGGCAATGGGAAGTTTCAGAAACCGTCGTATTCGTCTGTGAACAAGCTCTCTTGATGTGTGAATAACTAGAAAATAAGCTCAAAAACGAGAAACGTAATTTTCGGAACTGCAAATTTTCGCAAATTAACGAAGTCTGTTCTTTAATTTTTTGTGTTGGAGAATAGTTTCAATAGTTGTTACTGGATAACAGAAAAATTGAACTTGGTGAAACCCGTGGGTAGCTCTGCATCCTCCATCGCTCCATTGCCTGCCGAAATAAGACCTGTTTCGGCACGTGGGAATCCCTTTGCCGCCGATGTCTGCCCGGGGCCTATGGGGGTTGCAGAGGAAAGCTCCGTGGGCGGGTTGAATGAAGATGTATTGGATCAGTTGCTGGAATGTGTGGAAAACCGGACGGGTGCGCCTTTGATGCTTCTCACAGCTCCGCGTGCCGGATATGGAAAGACTCATCTTTTGGGCCGCGTGGTCGCTGCCGCAGGAGCGGGAGTCGTGATGGTGCCACTGGCGTTTCGCACCGGAGATGTTTTGAATCTGACGACGGTGACACGCAGGGGCCTTGAAGCTTTGAACCACGCTGCGTGCGAAACCCCGAACTGGTCGAGGTTACGTGAAGCATGTGCCGGTTTGGTCGCCCATCTGTTGCACGATTTGATCAAGGAAGGCTTGGTCCCCAGTGCCAATCCCGAGCAAGCGCTGCGTGTCTTATCCGGCTCTGCTGCGGATGTTTTTAACAAAGAGGGTGCCGCTCACCTGATTGGTGATTGGCTGCGCAAGCATTCAGGTGGGCTTAGGCCTATTATGGCGCGTCGTGTGGCACGTCAGGTTCCAGTGCGTGTGGACGTGGCTGATCAATGGTTAGAGGTGATACTGGAGCAGGCTTTTGAAGGAGAGGCGGAGGGGGTGGCTGTGATGCAGGATCTGGCTGCCGCAGACCGCGACACGGGAACCCCGACGTGGCTCCGCATGATGGCTCTCTGGAGACCGGTGGTTCTGTTGGTGGATCATCTGGACGGATATTACAGAAACCCAGATTCGGGAGTGACCATCGCCTCGTTACTCATGGATTTGGTGGATACTCAGGGGCTGCATGTGTTGCTAAGCTTGAACCAAGATGTCTGGCAGGCCACCTTCGCGCATCATCTTCCCAGTGCTTTGGAGGATCGTTTGACGGCCAGTCAGGTGTTGCTGCGTGGTTTGCGTGAGGCCGACGCCTTGGCCCTTCTGCGGTTGCGTTTGACTCAGGCCGGTATGCCAGGGGCAGATGCGGTGGACTTTGAGTCGTTTGTCGATGTGAAGCAGTATTTTCTTGGGCGACCTATCGGGTCCGTTTCTGCCCGTGTCTTTCTGCGTCATTGCGCTAGGCAGTGGGAGATTTTCCAAAGTTCAGTCCCGCTCTCGGATGCACCTGCTTCTGCGGTAAAACGTGATGCAGATCTATCTTTTCATGTGCCGTCCTCGGACTCTGGAGTGAGCGTTCCATCGATGACTGAGACGGTTTCCTTGGATGCTCTGCCGACGGTGTTTGATTCGGAGACGGCTTCGGAGGTGCAGCAAATGGCTGAAAGCTTGGCTGAGCCGGTGGCGGCTTTGCCACAGAATGATTTGCCGATCCATACGGCTGACAAACCTTCCCAATCCCTGCTGGAAGATACGGAAGATGCTTCATCCGCTGCTTCTGTCGATGATTGGCGCAAGTCCGGTGCTGTCACCTCAGGGGCTGCTGTATCTGCTCCCAGTTCGTCCGACGCCTTTGTAAAGTTGCGCGAGATGCTGCATCACCTGCGTCAGCCTGGTGGCCGCACCAAGATATTGGAGGATGTTGCCGACCTTCCCGCAGATCGGTTGAATGTGTCTTCTGTCCCAGCCGCCTCTCCGGTTGCGAAACCAAGTTCTCCCCCGGCGCCGACTCCAGTCCCTGTCAGCCGCCCTGAGGATGCTTTGCTGGGTCGTTTTGAGGCATTGCGGTTGCAAATGCTCCCTGAGGCTGAGAGCCAGCCGCTAGACTATACGAAGCTCGGGGAATTGATTCGTTTGGCCGGACGTCGTTTTCCTCTGGTTCGACTGACTGAGCACGAATTGCCTGGCATGACTGGGAGGCATACCATGATGTGGTCTCTTCAAGGCATGGAGTTGCTTTTCGGGCTGGCTGCTTTTTCAGACAGTGCTTACTGGCGGGTTTTGGCCGGTTTTGCAGCAGGGCGTTTGGCTGATCTCACAGCGGCTGCCGAGCAAGACGGCGTCCCACCGGTGAAACTTAAATTAGTCACCTTCAAAGCCGGACGCGAGCAGGCTTCCTGGCAGGCTCTCAATGGCAGTGATACCCTGCCGCCGCCATTGAAGCCTCATCTGGACCCGGTCCATCTGGATGCGCAGGGGGTCGCTGCTCTTTATGCCATGCAGCGCATCATCAAGGATGCGGAAACAGGTACCGTTCAGGCAGAGCCAACACAAGTCATGACGGTATTGGCTCGTGAGCTTGACTTCTTTTGGAAAAGAATCACCCGCGCCTGATAGGGTAAAGTCCAAAGACAGGACTCTTTTTTGAGGTTACGCTTTCCTTGAACAGACGGCATAAAGCTGCTCACAGACCTGGGTCGCTTGCAGGGAGGCCGCACGGCTGAGCTGCGGCAGATCACCGATCAGCACCGGCCAGTCCTCCACGTCCTCCGGGATGCGGCCATGGCTGCCTTTGACCATCGTGGCATCCAGCGGGATGACATCCATCTTCATGCGAAAGCCCGCCAGCTTGCGCGCCAGCTTCAGGCCGATCTTCAGCTTCGGGAAACGAATAGCCGGGTCTAGGAAAAGCTCTACGGGGTCATAGCCACACTTGCGATGGATGTCCACACAGCGTGCGAACTCCGGTGCCAGGGCATCGTCCTGCCAGTAGTAATAAGTGAACCAACTGCGCGCATCCGCCACCGCCACCAGATCGCCACTGCGCGGGTGATTCAGCCCGGCATAGTGCTTCTCTGTCTTCCCCAGCACCTGCTGCACACCGGGTGTCTGCTCCAGGACCGCCCTCACTTCATTGAGGATGGAGGCATCGTTCACATACACATGCGCGAGCTGATGATCCGCGATGGCAAAGGCCCGGCTGCCGCCCAGGTCCAGCGTCTCCGTCCCCAGCTCATCCTTGATGGATAACCAATGATGCTCACGAAAGACACGGTTCAGATGCACCGGGTGGTCCACATCCGTGATGCCATATTCGGAAAGCAGGATGACCTGGATCTGGCGGCGTTCATAGAACTTGATGAGATCCCCCACCACCTCGTCAATCTGATGCAGATCCTCGGCAATCAGCGGCATGTTCAAACCCACGCGTTGCAGGTTGTAATCGAGGTGCGGCAGATAAACGAGGCTTAGCGAGGGCCAGTGTTTTTCCTCAATCCACTTCGCACTCGCGGCGATCCATTTGGAGGATTCGATGCCGGAGGCCGGGCCCCAGAAATTCATGAAGGGGAACGCGCCCAGGTCTTTCTTCAGCCTGTCACGCAGGCCCATCGGCTGCGTATGGATGTCAAAGACCTTCCCCCCATCCGAAAGATACAAGGGGCGCGGGGTGATGGCGTAGTCCGCCGTGGAGTGCATGTTGAACCACCAAAAGACCTTCGCGCAGGTGAAGTCGCGGTCCTCCTTCCGCAAGATGTCCCACAGCTTTTCCCCCTGCACGAGCTGCTCCGGCTGCTTCCAAAACCGATGCTCCGCATAGTCGCGATCATACCAGCCATTGGCCACGACGCCATGATCCCGCGGGGCCTTCCCCGTCACATAGGTGGCCTGGGCCGTGCAGGTGACGGCGGGCAGCACCGGCTCGACCAAGGCCAGGCGGTTGCGCTCCACAAAAGCACGAATGTTCGGCGTATGCTCACCGATGAGGCGGCGCGTCAGACCGACGACGTTGAGGATGGCGGTGCGGGGCATGGGAAAACAGTAATCCGTGTTCAGTAACCAGTTTTCAGTCCATGTCGCCCAATCATTCAAGCGCACCGTGGACTGATGACTGAAAACTGAACACGGATTACTGTTTTACAAACGCTCCCTCGGTCCCAGCCTCCTCCGGGTTTCATCATCGCTGCCCCGGGCACGGACGGTGATGAAAGCGCTGGCTGCGATGATGGCGATGCCGCAGAGGACGCTGAGTGTCTGGAAACTCATGACACTGATGGCGGCAAAGGCCAGATAGGGGGCCAGGAGGCCGCGCAGGCCGGTGAGAAAGGTATGCACGCTCATGTATTCGGCCACGGCGTGCTTGGGGGCCAGCTTCGTGACCCACAGCCCCCAGGTGACATTTCCCCCGGCGTTGGCGATTCCCCACAGGGCCATGCCCACACTCCACATGACCACGCCATGCCCCAGGTAAAAGGTGAGGATGCCCGCCGCGAAAATAAGGTTCAAAATCGTGCGCACGGTGAAGAGGCCCACCTTGTCATAAATGAGGCCCCAAGGATAACTCGTCAGCGTGCGGAAGATAACGGGAATAACGCCCGTGATCCAGGCCACATCACGCTCCGGAAGGTTGATGCCGTGGCGGGGATTGGCCAAGTATTCGACGAAAAGACAGGCCGCGACCAGATTGCCAATGCCCATCATCATCCAGGAGATAAGCAGCGTGCGGAAGTCGCGGTCCACTTTGACCCAGCGCAATGCGGACCACAGGCCTGAGGGGGCATCCTCATCCATGTCCCACTTCGTTGCCGGCAGGCCATAGGTCCACAGGCCGGACATGAAACCGGCGGCGGCAAAGGCCCAGAGCAGCCAGCGGTAGTTCTCCAGCTCCAGTCCGATGAGCCAGCCGCCAAAAAAACCGAAGGCCACCGCCGTGGCCGCCCGGGTGACACCCGCGATGGCAAAGAGACGTCCACGATCACTGGCCGGATAGTTCAGGCGATAAATCTGCGTCAGCAGCGGGATCTGCATGGAGAAGCAAAACAGCCCCACACTGAGCCCCACGATGAAGACCCAAGCCTCATGAGGAAAAGCCGCCGCCAGGGCCATGAATGCGCCGCCGAGCATCTGCACCTTTGCCGCCGTGTGGGCGATGGTGCTGCGCGCCCGCAGGAGCAGGGGCACGACAAAAAGACTGACCATGAGCCCGCTGCTGGTGGCGCTGAGAAAGATGGACTTGGCCACATCCCCCAGATGAAAAACCCTCACGGCGATGAGCATGCCAAAGGTGGAGGACAGTGTGTCCAGCACCCCCGCAGGCAGAGACCTCCACAGCTCATTGCGGAAGGTGCGCGTCTTCGGGTCGGGTTCGGACATGGGGGAGGGCAATGATGAATGCTTGAAACGGGATTTGCCATTCGTCATTTGGATTTCGTCATGATTCATTATCCGTGTTCAGGTTGAACCTTTGGGACAAACCGCGTAAATCATTCGGATGCCGATTTTTCCTTCCTGGTCACCACCTGCCCTGAATTGGGGCATACAGGTCTTGTGCGTGACGTGTTTGGTTTCCTGTGGACTCTTGCCTCCACTTGGCAGCACGCGATTGAAAAAAGATGTGCAGGGGATGCATGCGATGGCTCCTGAAAACTGGGCCGCTTTGCCAGCCCTGCCGGAAAAAGCCTCCACAGGCTGGCTTACAGACTTTAACAGTCCGCGCTTAAGCTCTTTGGTAGATCAGGCTATCGTAGCGAATCCCGATCTAAAGGCTGCTGCTGCCCGTGTGAAGCAGGCGCATGCTGAAACCGTGCAGGCTGGTGCAGCCATGTTCCCCACACTCACGGCAGGTTACAATGCCAGCCGCTCCCAGAGTCCCGGTGATCAGCGTTTCCCCGGCCTGACACCGATCAATAATCGCTTTCGCCTCCCCTTTAACATGTCCTGGGAGATTGATTTCTGGGGCCGCATTGCCGATGAGCGTGGCGCAGCCAAGGCGAATCGCCTGGCGGTCGAGGAAAACTTCCATGCGGCTCGTCTTTCACTGGCGGCCAACACCGTGCGCACCGCCATCACCTTGGCAGAGGCTCAAGCCCTGTTAAGCCTAGCCCAACAAAATGTGCAGACGCGTCGCACCCAGCTCGGCATTTTGGAAAAGCAAATGGACCGTGGCATCGAGCCGGACCGGGCCGCTCTGGATGTGAGTTTAGCCCGTGCTGACTTGGCTCGCACAGAGTCCACCTTACAGCAGCGGCGTGCCACCGCAGACCAGACTCGACGTGCCCTTGAGGTCCTGTTGGGGGGGTATCCTGCGGGCAAAGAGGTGGGTATCGGCAGTCTGCCTAACTTACAACGTCGCATTCCTGCGGGGCTTCCTTCAGAAATGCTGCTGCGTCGTCCAGACTTGCGTGCCGCAGAACGCAGACTCGAGGCATCTTTACGAAGCGAGAGCGCGGCGAAGAAGGCTTTTCTGCCGAGCATTCGTCTCACGGGTGAAAGTGGTCGCACCTCTCAGGACATGGACAATCTATTGGCTCCCGACTCCGCCATCTGGTCGATAGCAGCCAATGGTGTGCAGACGCTTTTTCAAGGTGGGAGACTCGTCGCTGGTGTGAAGCTTGCTCGCGGTCGCTATGAAGAGCTTCTCATGACCTATAAGAGCAGTGCCCTGACCGCATTTCAAGAGGTGGAGACCGCACTCGCCGCAGATCGATTCCTATCCGATCAGGCTGCCGCGCTTATGCGAGCTTCTACCGAAGCAGCCCGCTCTGAGCAATTGGCCCTGGGGCAATATGAAAAAGGACTGTCCGATGTCCTGACTTTGCTAGATGCAAGCCAGCGCGCTTTCGATGCCCGCAGTGCCCTGATCAACGCCCAGGCTGAGCGATTGCGCAATCGTGCAGACTTACACTTGGCGTTGGGGGGGGGATTTTAAGGGTTGGGTTGCTGATGTATGTGCCCTGCTTTTGTTCTATTTAGCCGCTTTTGTCTAAATTAGATTTGTGAAGGCACCTCATCAAAGGTGAGAAGGTTATCATTTGGCACGGTACTTTGGTGAGATACTGACTACAGTCCCCTGTGTTGTGGACATCCGCCCCCAGGAATTTGAAGGATGCGGTAGAATCTCCGTTAAGTTGTGTATCAAATTCTCATATCTATAAACAAGATCTCGGCAGTTGATTTTCTCTTGTATTTGTAGTTAATTCTACAAATGCCATACCCCATGCATGCTCGAAGCAAGTCCATCTCAACCCAACCCTGAGCGATCCTTTATTGGAGCACCGGGGCCGGTGACGGGCAATTTGCTACAAAAACTGGAGGATCGACGCACGTGGCGACTTCAGCAAACGGCATCGCCTCACTTATGGGTTCTGGTTTCCATTCTGGGAGATCTCGTCATGTCAGTCCTGGCCGGACATGTGGCCTACTGGCTGCGTTTTCATTCGCTGAAGGATTTTGGCAACTGGGACGACATGGCTCTTCGCCAATATACCGGGCATATGACTCTCGGCACATTGACCTTGCTGTTGGCCATCGGCTGGCAAGGCATCTATCACCGCAACGTGCTTTTGAGGAACCGCTGGATTGCCTCAAAATTGGCTCGGGCTGTTTTGATTTGGACGCTTGCTTTCCTATCTCTCACGCTAGCATTGAAAATGGAGCCGTCGATCTCGCGTGTCTATGTCGCGCTGAACGGTGCCTGTGCTTTGCTTTTGTTGTTAGGCTGGCGAATTCTCTTCAATGCGTATCTGCATACTCCGGCGCGTATTCATGAGTTGCAGCAGCGCACATTGTTTGTCGGCTGGAATGAGGATGCGCAGCGTCTGTGGCATACCTTGAGTGAAGACAAGGCTCATGCGTTTGATCTTGTCGGCTGGGTGGATGCCTCAGGCTGGCGGGAGGATAGTCCGCCGCCGTCCGACATTCCTTTTGTCGGGTACTTGGAAGACATTCATCGTGTCATCGCACGTCATGAAGTGGACATGATCATCGTGGCGGATTTACCCCGGCAGCATTTAGTCGAGCTGGCGAATCTCTGTGAGCGTGAGATAATTCAGTTTAAACTGGCACCCTCGGTCTTTCGTATTTTTGTCTCCGGTCTTTCTTTGGAAACGATTGCTGGCACGCCTGTCTTGGGCGTGAACCGGTTACCTCTGGACAGCACGCTAAACGTGCTTGCCAAACGCACGTTGGATATCGTCGGCGCGATGATCGGCCTGGTGCTTAGCGCACCGTTGATTGCATTTTTTGGATTGATGGTGTGGTGGGAGTCTGGTTGGCCCATCTTTTATCATCAGCGTCGTTGGGGCATGAACGGTGTTGCCTTTGACATCATTAAAATTCGTTCGATGAAGTTGAATGCCGAGGCTAAGAGAGGTGCCCAGTGGTGTGTGCAAGATGACCCGAGGCGTTTGAAGGTGGGGGCATTCATGCGCAAGTGGAATATCGATGAGGTGCCGCAGTTTTGGAATGTGCTGAAAGGACAAATGAGTCTCGTCGGCCCACGTCCGGAGAGGCCGGAACTCATTGCGGCGTTTAAACATGAAATCCCTCATTACAATGCGCGTCATCAGGCCAAACCCGGCATGACAGGTTGGGCGCAGGTGAAAGGCTTGCGTGGTGACACGGACTTGTCAGAGCGTATCAAATGCGACCTCTGGTATCTGGAAAACTGGAGCCTGCTGCTGGATTTACAGATCATGTTTCTCACCTTTTTTAAACGCGATAACGCGTACTGAAGGCCGATTTTTGGGCCGCTGCGGCATCTGTGAATTACTCTTTGCCTAACAGTTCACGCAACTTCCTTCGGAGTGTTGCACGATTCATTTGGAGGGCGGCGGCCAAACGCGTGGGCTTGTCTTCAAATCGACGCAGGAGCTCGGTTAATATGGATTTTTCGATTTGCGCCAGCAGGCTGTCATAATCTGGCATTTGGTCTTCTTCACAGGTCAGCTTTAGATCCAGCCAGGCATTAATCACTTGGGTTAAGCTTTGGTCCAGATGGGTGCTATCCAACAGGTTTCCGAGGATCGCCTCAGGGAGATGGCGTGGCAGCACCGGAGGGGTGGTGCAAACGGCTGCAGCATGTCGCATCGCAGCGCTGAGCTCACGCACGTTCCCAGGCCAGGCATAGGCTTTCAGCACAGCTAGGCTTTCGATGGCAATAGGTAGATCGCGTTCAGGGGCTGCGCGTTTGATCAAGGCCGTAGCCAGGGTGGGGATGTCTTCCGTTCGCCTTGTTAAAGCAGGCAAGGAAATGTGTAAAACACTGAGCTGATAATAAAGATCTTCGCGGAACCGCCCTTGGGAGATCATCTCCAAGAGCGGCATGGAGGTGGTGGCCAAGATGCGCTGATTCCCGAGACTCAAGGCCTGCGAAAGCCGCGCCTGGAGGGGCAGGGGAAGGGAACCAACTTCCTCAACGATCAGTGCCCCGCCTTCAGATTGATCCAATGCACCGATCAGCAAGGCCTCGGCTTGTTCCACGGTCCATTCATCGCATCGGTATCGATGGGGTGCTTTTGAGTTGCTCTGCGCCGTGATAACTTCTGCCGCCAGGGTTTTACCGGTGCCGGGTTGACCGCTCAGCAACACTGGTTCCTGTGCGGCACAGGCCTGAGCAATGATGGCAAAAGCACGCTGCATTTCTGGAGCGGTGCCGATCATGAGGGCTGGATCTGGAGATGCTGCCGTAGGCGCGGTCTCTTGTTTTGCCAAGCTTAGCAGCGCGCGGATCTGTGGTTGGATTTCAGTCAGATTCAGCGGCTTTAAAAAATAGTCATGAGCCCCGAGGCGCCGTGCTTCCAGTGCATTATCCAGGGTTCCGTGTGCTGTGATGATGAGCACGGGCGGCGGCTTGGGGCCTGCACGTAAGTCCGCGAGGACTTTCAGGCCGCTCATATCTGGCAGTCCGATGTCCAGCAATACGGCGTCAAAACTCTGCCGCTGCGCCTTTTCCAGCCCCCCCTTGCCGGAGGCTGCCACAACAGGCTCGGCCCCCAGCCGCCGCACAACTGTCGCCAGTGCCGCAGCCAGAGCGTATTCGTCTTCGATGATTAGGACACGAGCCATGGTCACAAAACGTTCATGATTGATTCATCGGCAAAGTGATCTGAACGATCGCCCCACCATCGGGATGGTTTTGGAGCGTGATTTGGCCGTTGTGGGCAGAAATGATCTCTTGCGCTACATTGAGTCCTATTCCCATGCCGCCCTCTTTTTCGGAGAAAAACAGGTCAGCCCCTTCCTGCAGAGCCTTGGATGTAAATCCGCTTCCGTGATCTCGAAAGGTGAGTCTCTGTTGTCCTTCCATGATTTCCAGTTGGATGTCCAGGCCACCGCCTGCGGGCATGGCTTGGATGCCATTGAGGATGAGATTGCGAAAGACCTGTTGAAGACGCAGGCGGTCTCCTTGGATCTTTTCAGCCACGGTGGCTGAGGGCATTTGTGCTTCTAGCTTGATTTCCACCCCGGCGTGTTCTGCCTGTGGGCTCAGCAGCAGCACGGTCTCCTTGAGGATCGTGTATAACTCCAAAGTCTGTTTTTTGGGCGAAGCAGGACGGGCAAGGTAAAGCCATTGATTGACCAAGCCCTCAATCACGCGCACTTCGGCGAGCAGATGTCGCAATGATGTTTGCGATTCTGCATCGAGATCCACACTTTCCATGAGTTGGGCGTGCAATTGGATGCTGGCCAAGGGGTTTTTGATTTCATGCGCCAGCCCCGTAGCTACACGGCCCAATATAGCCAGACGCTCGGATTGTTCACGCCGTAAACGTTCTTCGTTCAGATCATTCCTTGCCTGAGTTAGGGCGCGTGCCATTTCACCGATTTCATCCTGCCTTTTGACCTCCGGAAGATCGCTTGTTTCTGGAGTGAAAAAATCGGTCAGTCGATGGGTGAGTTGCCTGATGGGACCGACGACTTGCTGGCCGATGACCCAGGTAAAAAGAGCAGAGAATAACCAAAAGGTCAGCAGTGCATACAAAGTGCCTGGCCGCTCTAGGCTCATCGTGGGACCACGGGCAGTCTGGATGAAAATCATCTCATGCTCTTCATCGAGATCCAGGACCAGAGCCTGTCTTCCCGTGGTTAGATGAATCACTTCATTCGTCGCCGGTATCTTTTCCAAAGTGGTTTTTTCTGGATCATTCAAAGGCGGCTCGATCAAGCCGTTGCTGTTGCGAAAATGAATGTCCTGGCGCAACAATTGCTGAAGATCTTCCGCGAGCTTTGCACTGCGTGGCAGGTTCAGACGTCTGACAAAGTCCACGTCATTTTGTGCCACAGTTAAAAACACACGCTGTGCTTCTTGCTGCTGCTGGTAGTGTAACCAAGTCAGCAACAGCAATGACCCGAGTGCCACAAACGCCATCATGACTGCTCCGTAGCGGGCCGCCAAACTGGAGTGGTAGGGGTGAGGCATGGTGTTGAAGGCGGGGGATGAAAAGTCCTCAAAATCGTTGCTCACCCCAGCATGATTAACGACAGGATACGGATTTAAACCTGTTCGAATTTTTTTAGTATCTGCGCGATCATTTGGTCGGGTTCCTGATCCAAAGGGATGTTCCAAAGGTCAGGAGTCTCTTCCAGAATTGCAAACTGACTATCCAGAAGGGTGGTCGGCATGTAGTGTCCCTTGCGTTTAGCCATGCGGGCATGGATGACTTCCCTGGGGCCTTTTAAATGCACGAAGGCAATATCCGTGTCTGAATCGTCGGCTCGCAGTTTCTCGCGATAGATGGCCTTTAAGGCCGAGCAGGCGAGAACATAAAGGCGAGTTTTCTCCCGCATCTCGTCAATTCTGGCGCGCAAAGCCGCATACCAAGGCCAGCGATCCTCATCGGTCAGAGGAATGCCCGCCCGCATTTTGTCCTTATTGGCCTCTGAGTGAAAATCATCGGCATCTTCAAAGATCCCGCCAAGATGCTCTGCCACTCGTGTGCCGATGAGTGTTTTTCCACAACCACTGACACCCATGACGATCAAAGTGCGAGTGAGAGGTGAGAGAGGGGCAGGCATGGGGATCAAGGTTTAAAAATCACGTGCGTGTCGCGCACGAAGCTTGAGGGACTTATTCAGCTTTAGGGGCAGGATTCAATTTCGGTTTTTGGCTTTCTATGCCCTGCATAAGCCATTGCGTCTTGCCGGCTTTGCATGACTTTGGCCTTCCCTCTATGCCTGCGCCAGATACCGCCACTCTCCTGATTCATTGCCCTGACCGCCCTGGACTGGTCCATGATGTCACAGGCTTCATCTTTTCTCACCGAGGGAACATCATTGACCTTCAGCAACACATCGACCCTGATCAAGACACCTTTTTCATGCGGTTGGAATGGAGTCTGGAAAACTTCACCTTGGAGAAGGAGGAGATTGCGGCCCGCCTGCAACCTCTGGCACGCAGGCATGAGATGCAGTTGCGTCTGCACTTTGCCAGCAAACGCAAACGTGTGGCCTTGTTCGTGACCAAGGAGAACCACTGCCTTTACGACTTATTGGCTCGACATGAGGCAGGGGATCTGCCCGTGGATATTCCTTTGATCGTGGCCAATCACGAAACACTACGGCCTGCGGCGGATCGCTTCGGGATTCCGTTTCACCACTTCCCGATTACGAAGGATAACAAGGCCGCCCAAGAGGCCGCTCAGATTTCTTTGCTGCGGCAGGAGCGCATCGATACCGTGGTTCTGGCCCGTTACATGCAGATCATCAGTCCGGCGATGATTGAGGCCTTCCCCAATCAGATCCTCAACATCCACCATAGCTTCTTGCCCGCCTTTGTGGGCGCGAAACCTTATCATCAGGCCCATGCGCGCGGTGTGAAGATCATCGGTGCCACCAGCCATTACGTCACTGCCGATCTAGACCAAGGTCCTATCATCCATCAAGATGTGATGCGTGTGAGTCATGAAGACAGCGTCCAAGACCTCGTGCGCTTAGGGCGTGATTTGGAGAAAACCGTATTGGCCAAGGCCCTGTGGTGGCATGTGCGTGATCAGGTGCTGGTGTATCAAAACAAAACGGTCGTTTTTGAATAAGTCCCGTATCTTTCTCTGCGCATGCGCTACCAACCACTCCCGGCAGAACTTTTCACCACCAATCGCAGACGGCTCGAGGCGCATCTCTCTCCTCGCTCTTTGGTGATCTTGCATGCAAACGATGTGCTCCCCACGAATGCGGATGGCACCTTAGGCTTTGTCCAAAACAGTGATCTTTATTACCTGAGTGGTGTGGATCAGGAAGAGACCATTTTGGTCCTTTTTCCTGACGCCCCGGACCCGAAACAACGTGAGATTCTTTTTGTTCGTGAGACGAATGAACACATCGCTCTTTGGGAGGGAGAGAAGCTGACCAAAGAGGCGGCGACCACTCGTTCTGGTATTACCAGGGTACATTGGCTACAAGAGTTTGAGACCATTTTTCGTCAGCTCATGTGCCAGGCTGAGGCCGTTTATTTGAATGCCAATGAGCACGGTAGGGCCAGTATCACGGTGGAGACGCGCGAAACCCGGTTTACCCGCCGGTGTCAGCATGATTATCCTTTGCATGACTATCGCCGCCTGGCTTCGCTGATGCATGATCTTCGCGCTGTGAAGCAGCCTGTGGAAGTCACGGCTTTGCGGGAAGCGATCCGTATTACCGAAGCGGGTTTTCGTCGAATTTTAAAATTTGTTAAACCTGGAGTTCATGAGTTTGAGATTGAGGCGGAGTTTGCCCACGAATACATTCGCCAGCGTGCTCGCGGTTTTGCTTACACACCCATCATTGCCAGTGGTGCCAATGCTTGTATTTTGCACTACATCACCAATCACGCCCAGTGCCTGGAGGGTGATTTGTTGCTATTGGATGTGGCGGCCAATTACGCGAATTACAATGCCGATCTGACTCGCACAATCCCGGTCAATGGACGTTACTCTGCACGCCAATGTCAGGTTTACTCGGCGGTTCTTCGCGTGTTCCGCGAAGCTTGTCAGATGTTGCGTCCGGGTGTCCTTTTGCGGGATTATCATGAGGAGGTGGGCAAGATCATGACGTCAGAATTGACCGGTCTTGGCCTGTTGGATCGAGATGCGGTCGAAAAGCAAGATCCGGAGCGGCCGCTTTATAAAAAATACTTCCCGCATGGCACCAGCCACTTTTTGGGGATCGATGTACATGATGTCGGTCATTCCTGGAAGCCGATTCAGGCGGGGATGGTTTTCACGGTTGAGCCTGGCATTTATATTCGTGAGGAGGGCCTCGGCATTCGCTTGGAAAACAACCTTTTTATTGGTGCGGATCATAATGCCGACCTGATGGCTACGATCCCAATTGAGGCCGATGAGATCGAGGAATTGATGGCTGTCCGTTGATGCGGTCATCCGGTCATGTTCCAAATGGCCTTTTTTAAAAGTCCCGAAGATCAGTCTAGACAAAAGCCTGGACGGTGGTTTTCATGGTTGTATTTACCATGCCACTCTCCCTAGACGACATTCTTCAGTCTGCTGATGACCATCAAGCCAGTGACGTGTTTTTGATGGAGGGAGAAATCCCGCGCATGAAGATCAACGAGCAAATCATGCTTTTTGGGGAGGATCCGATGCAGCTGAGCCAAATGGTGGGACTTTGGCAGGCTTGCGGAGTGAATCCAGAGGGCGAGACAGATCGTGATTCCGGTCTGGTTTCCACCAATCAAACCCGTTATCGGGTGAACATGCACAAGGCTCTAGGTCGTCTGGGGGTTGTCATGCGGCGCATTCGCACGGACCTGCCTGTGCTGGGGAATCTGGGTGTGCCTGAATGGCTATTGACCAAGTGGGCGACAAAACAGCGCGGTTTGATTTTGATCACCGGTCCAACGGGGATGGGCAAGAGTACCACCATGGCTGGTCTGTTGCAGTGGATGAATGAAAATATGGCCCGTCATATCGTGACCATTGAGGACCCGGTTGAGTTTATCTACCCAAGCAAGAGTTGTATGTTCACCCAACGTGAAGTGGGCCGGGATACCGCCAGCTATGCACGCGGAGTTCGTGGTGCGATGCGTCAGGCACCGGATGTGATCATGGTTGGCGAGATTCGTGATCTGGAGACCGCATTGACCACTCTTCAGGCCAGTGAGACCGGGCACCTCGTTCTCGCCTCCGTTCATAGCGACAGTGTGGCCGATGCCGTGGAGCGTATGGCGCACCTTTTCCCGCCGGAGCAGGCCGGATTGGGGCTGCATTTGCTTTCACAGCAGCTCATCGGGGCTCTTTGCCAAAAGCTGATTCCTCGTGTGGATGGCGGTCTCCATTTGCTGGTGGAGCATCTGGAAAATGGCGGCGCTGTGAAGCAATGGATCTCCAAACAAGAAATGGATCAAGTGCGCAACTACATGCAGCGTGGGAATGACCCCAACTGCATCACCTTCCTGACCAACATTGTCCGTGCCTATGAGGCGGGGCTGATCAGTGAGGTTGAAGCCATCGCTGCAAGCGGTAACGAGACCGAATTCAAACGCGCAGCCCGAGGTATTAGCTGACCTAACGCGAAGTGATGACTCTTCACTTTGTTGGCATTCAAAGTCCCCAAGTTTAAAAAACTGATTGATAGAAATTTCCCCTTTTTATGCGCCAGTATGATCTCATTGAATACCTCGCCATGGCCATGCAGGCTGGTGCTTCGGACCTGCACCTCTCCCCAGGCGCACCGCCAACCATGCGTCTGCATGGGCGTATGACAGCCATCACCGATGAAGTTTTTGATGCTTTGGACGTGCGCGAGCTTGTTCTCGGCGGACTCAAGGACAATCAACGGGCGAAGCTGGAAGAGGACTGGGAATTGGACTTTGCGATTGAGGTGGAAAATCTGGGCCGTTTTCGTGGCAATGCCTGTTTTGCCATGGGGCGGATTGAAGGAAACTTTCGCTACATTCCAGATAGCATTCCGGAACTGACCCAATTGGGGCACGGGCCGAATGTGCAAAAAATGTGTGATTTTAAAGACGGTCTTATCCTCATCACAGGCGTCAGCAACAGTGGTAAAACAACCACCCTATGTAGCATGACGCAGACCATCGCGAGGGAGCGTTCCTGCAACATCGTGACCATCGAAGATCCCATCGAGTTTGTCTTTCAACATGGGCAGAGTCTCATCCGTCAGCGACAGGTGGGTTTCGATACGCACGAATTTGCCCGGGCCATGAAGAGCGCCCTACGGCAGGATGTGAACGTCATTACCGTAAGTGAGCTGCGAGATCTGGAGACCATGCGAACAGCCCTCACTGCCGCAGAGACCGGTCACTTGGTGATCAGCACGTTGCATACAATGGATGTGCCCAGCACCATCACGCGTATTCTGGACAGTTATCCAAAGGAGCAGCAGGATTATGTCGCCGCACAGCTTAGCCATTGCCTGCGCGGCATCATCAGCCAGCATCTCATTCGCCGCCCTGATGGTGAAGGCCGCGTCATGGCCACGGAGGTGATGATGATGAACCACGCCATTGCCGGTTGTATCCGCGATCAGCGCCTTCAGCAGTTACCCAGCTTGATCCAGATCGGTGGACGTGACGGTATGCATACGATCGATGACAGCTTGTTGCATTTGCTCAGCTATGATTTTATCACCCTCGAAGATTGCCGTGCGCATTGTCGTGATTACACCTTCATTCAGGCCGGGTATGAAAAAATCAAACGTGAGCGTGAGGGGCCGTTGAAGAAGAAGTAGCGGTTGGTTCGCTACCGTTGAGTGTGCGTTTTGCCGGTTGTATGCCACCGGTTCTCCGCTTTCATTTACAGATGCTCGAACTCATCAGCATCTCACACATTTTTAGCCGACCTGCGAAGGAAGCCCTGACGGCCCTGGATCATGTGAGTTTCAGTGTGCCTGCGGGGCATCTCCTGGCCGTGACAGGGGCTGCGGGCTGTGGTAAAAGCACGCTATTAAACATCCTGGCCGGACTTCACGCGCTCAGTGGTGGCACGGTGCTTTTCCGTGGTCGGGATTTGATCCAGGCTCCTTTGCATCCCAATGAAATCGGCTATGTGCCTGCTTCAGATTTGGGGCTTCTCAGTGTGCTGACGGTGAGAGAAAGTGTGATGAGCGCCCTCATGTTGAGAGTGGGTGCTCAGACAAAGGATGAACGGGTGGATCGTGCTTCCCATTTGCTGGTGGGGGTCGGTTTGGAAAATGTGGCGAGCCGTCGCGTAGAATCTCTCAGCTTGCCTCAAAAACGTCGGTTAAAGCTGGCGCTAGCTTTGGTCAGTGATCCTGGCTTGGTGATTTGCGATGAATTTACCGATGGGCTGGATGCTAAATCGCAGGCGGAAATGGCCGCTTTGCTGAAATTCGTCGTTGCCGATCACCCAGGCCGCATTGTCATCCACGCCACGGAGACTTTGGCTCATTTGGCTGCTTATGATACGGTCGTGATCCTGCATGAAGGTCATGTCTGCTTTCATGGCCCTGCGCGTGCTATCACCCATTACTTCAGCATTCAGGCTGTTGATGAGCTGTATCCACGTCTGGCAAAGCGGCCAGCCTCACGCTGGGGAGAGTCTTGGATACGTCACCGTGAGTCCTACTATGAAGCCTTCAAATTGGGAGGCAGTGGCGAGTCGCTGACTGCGCCGGGTGAGACGGATGAGGACACACAGGATGGGCAGCGCATCAAATTGCCGGTGACGGAAGAGCCCCCAAGGGCGTCTCAGAAAACGGAAGTTTCCGCTGCAAAAGTGGCTCCATTGCCGTCTCTGATTGCGCAGGTAAAGCACCTGATGCAGAGGCGCTGGTCCGTTCTCTGGCGCACACAGAGGGAGTGGATCGGCCATTTGACGCTGCTGCTTTTAGCACCTCTTCTGGCGGCTCTTTTGATGTTGCCCAATGATCATTTTCTGAGCGCCGTTACAGCAGGAGACACCACCCCGGTTGTGCTTTGGCCTGCTGCTTACACCTGTGCCATGGGCTGGCTTCTTCAGGTGATTCTTGTGTTGGTGTTTAGCGTGCGCAGCGGCGCGCGTGAGATCGCCGGTGAGTGGGCGCATTACCGGCGTGAGCAAGCGGGGGGAGTTCGGCCATTGGCTTATTTGTTAGGCAAGTTGGGTTATGTCCTGCCGATCGTGATTTTGGAGACTCTTTTACTCTCGGCCGTGGTGGAGATTCTCACCGGAGGTTTGCCGGGCTTTGCCTTTGCCCGTCTGCTTTTGCTTATTTTGACCGGCATCGCTTTCACAACTCTTTGTTTGGCCATCTCGGCCCAAAGCGGAAGTGCCGAGCGTGCCCATAGCCGCGCCTGGATACTGGTGGTGATGAATCTTTTGCTGGCCGGGGCGCTGCTTGGCTTTCCCCGAGTGCTCGGCGGTGTTTTGCATCCGCTTGTCACGGCCTTTTATGCTTGGTCAGGAGGGATGGAAACCCTGCGAGACACACCTTTGTATGAGCCGTTGAGCGCCTTTGTACGCACCTGGTTCGCCACACCTTCCTTGGCTTTAAGTGCGCTTTTGGCTCACGCCACGGCCGGTTTTTTGGTGGCCTTACATGGGCTGCGCAAGATCCGCTAAATCAAGATCTCCGTCACAACATCCGCACACTCAAAGCGATTCCGGATAGGCATCTGCATGTTAGGTTGGTTCAGACCCCAATATGAATGCTAATGCCCGACTCTTATCATGGATCGAAGAGATCCGAACCCTTTGTCAACCCGATGATGTCCGTGTCTGCAACGGCTCCCAGGCTGAATACGACGAACTCTGTGCCTTGCTTGTGGAAAAAGGCACCTTCAAAAAGTTAAATCCAGTCAAGCGCCCGAACAGCTTCCTGGCCCTGTCCGATCCCAATGACGTCGCTCGTGTGGAGGATCGCACTTACATTTGCAGTGCCCGCAAGATCGACGCCGGGCCTACCAATAACTGGATGCCGCCTGCGGAGATGAAGGCCAAACTGAATGGGCTTTTTGATGGCTGTATGAAAGGCCGCACCATGTATGTGATCCCGTTTTGCATGGGGCCTCTCGGTTCGCCTTTTTCCGTTATCGGCGTGGAGATCACAGACTCGGCCTATGTGGCTGTTTCTATGCGCATTATGACACGCATGGGACAGCCGGTGCTGGATCAGCTTGGTGAAAAGGGCACGTTTGTGCCCTGCCTGCACACTGTGGGTAAACCGTTGTCTGCTGGAGAAACGGATGTCTCCTGGCCCTGCAGCGAGACGAAATACATCGTCCATTTCCCGGAAGAGCGCAGCATCTGGAGCTACGGGAGTGGCTACGGCGGCAATGCCTTGCTCGGGAAAAAGTGCCTGGCTCTGCGCATCGCCAGTGTCATGGGCCGCGATGAAGGCTGGATGGCTGAGCACATGCTCATTTGCGGAGTGGAGTCTCCTGAAGGTCGCAAAAACTATGTGGCTGCGGCTTTCCCCAGCGCTTGTGGCAAAACCAATTTCGCCATGCTGGTCCCGCCTGCCTCCTATCTTGAGCAGGGCTGGAAGGTCACCGTCGTCGGCGATGACATCGCGTGGTTGCGGCCCGGTCCTGATGGCCGCCTGTGGGCGACGAATCCTGAGGCGGGTTACTTTGGCGTGGCGCCAGGCACCTCATGGGAGTCGAACCCGAATGCCATGGCCTCCTGCAAAGAGAACACCATCTTCACCAATGTCGCCCTCACGGATGACGACGATGTGTGGTGGGAAGGCATGACCAAAGAACCACCTGCCTATCTCACGGACTGGCGCGGGCAAACTTGGGAACCAGATTGTGGACGGCCTTCTTCACACCCTAACAGCCGTTTCACTGCCCCGGCGCAGCAGTGCCCCACCATTGACTCCGATTGGGAAAAGCCCGAGGGCGTGCCGATCTCGGCTATCATCTTCGGTGGTCGTCGTGCCACCACTTTCCCGCTCGTCTTTCAGTCCTTCAACTGGGTTCACGGGGTCTTCCTCGGGGCCAATATGGGCAGTGAAACCACCGCAGCCGCCGCAGGTGCCGTGGGTAAGGTCCGCCGCGACCCGATGGCGATGCTGCCTTTCTGCGGTTACAACATGGGCGACTACTTCGCGCATTGGCTGCACATGCGCAAAAACATCAACGAACCGCCGCGTATCTTCCACGTGAATTGGTTCCGTAAAAATACCGAGGGCAAGTTCCTCTGGCCCGGCTTTGGGGAAAATATGCGCGTCCTGGAATGGGTGGTGAGACGCTGCGAGGGGGAGGCACGCGGTCATGAAACCGAGCTCGGCTGGATGCCCCGTTACTCGGAGATGAACTGGAACGGTCTGGAGTTCAGTCGCGAGCAGTGGAATGAACTCATGCATTTCGATCACCGTGAATTCCGTCAGGAACTCCTTAGCACTGAGGAGCTCTATCTGGACCTCTATGACGACATGCCGAAGGAACTCTACTACCAGCGTGAGTTACTGGCCGGTCGAGTTTGAGCTATAAGTATTAGGGCATGGAGGACTCGAATGAGTTCTCCATGTCTTTATTTGCCAATAAACAGCAGGTAGCGCCACAAATCGCCATATCCATGATGGACTTGGCAAATCAACGGCTGAAAATGCTGGCGTAGGTAATCCAGCACTTGGCCTTCCATCCGCACATGATTGACGCCCATCCAGCGGCGGAACCAAGCCCAGCGGCTCTCATGAAAATCTACCACGGCAATGGTGCCGCGCGCGCTGAGGTCGTTTTTGCAAATGCGCAGCACATCCTCAAAGCCCGGGTTGATCATCGAGAGTGAGTAACTGAAAACGATGAGATCAAACTTTGTACCCACAGCCACAGGGGCATCATAGGCCTGATGCAACAGGCCCACACGCCCACCATAGCGTTTCAGCTTGGGGCGTGCCTGGTCGAGCATGTCCTTGGATAAATCCAGGCCGATGATCTGTGCCTTGGGGAAACACTCGGCCAGTTCGACCAAATTTTTCCCTGTGCCACAGCCGATCTCCAGGATGCGCTCAGGCATCACCACCTGTGCGGCAGCCCGGTGGATGATCTTTCTTCGGCCAAACAGAAAGGCCCAACGCGTGAGATCATAGATCTTCGCGTGCCAACGGTAATAGCCTGTGAGTGATTCTTGGTTAGGGGCGGCTTCACTCATGCGATGACATCTGCCAAAAGGGTGCATCCGTAGGTGCCGACACGATCTTGCAGGTGCAGTCGGTCAGCCTGCTCCTGATCCAGCTTCAAGCGCTCCATGGCGAAGTCCGGGATGAAGTCGATCACGGGGCTGGCGGAGCGCATGAGGATGCGGGTGCCGGGGCGGCTGTTTTCAAGAATGAGTTTCCACTCTTCAGCCAGAGCCTGGGGTTTGTGGGCGGCAAGCCAGTCCTGGTGATCCAGCAGGACATAATGAGAATAAGCGGCGGGGTGTTCGCGCAAGAAATTCGCCACGGTCGTGCTGTGGGTGGTAATGCGCCCTGTATGGCTCTGAAGCAGAGGCTGATGTTCTTCCTTCAAATAGTTGGGGCAGCTCTCGCGGGTATAATGACCGGTCAGGTAGGCGCGCCAAAAATAGTTATCGTGGAAGGGGATTTCGGTGAGGACATGCTCCAGCTTGGACTGAATATAACCGGTTAGGCCGCCCGGAAACTGGGTTTCGATGAGGCGGATCTGAGCCCTTGGCACACCCAGCATGGTCATCGCCATCGGTTGGCGCACCAGCCAGGAAACAAGACCGTTCCAAAGGGCGGGTTTGACATGCTCATAGAGACGTTTTTGCTCGTCCAGACTGCGGGATTGGAGAAGAGCATCGACGTAGTCGCGCACGCGATGGCTGCGCAAAAAGGTCTGCAAAGTGATCCAGGCCATCTGCCCGGCGGTTCCCCGGTAATAGAAGGATGGGTTGAGGGCCGTGCGGTTAAAGTAGTAACCCTTCGTCTGCCAGTAACGCAGTGCATACGGATGCAGCGTGTTTGCCAGTTCCGCTAGGATGCGTTTGAACTCAGGATGCTCACCGTGTCCAAAGAGACGAAAGAGGTCTTCATATTCGCCACGCTGAATCATGGCGATCTTCAGTTGCAGCAGCGCGTTCTGCCGGGGGTTCATGTCCACGGCATGGATTTGTGCCGGGCCATCTAAGAGATAATCAAGGGCGTTGCACCCAGCGCTGGTGATCATGACCATCTGGCTGTCCGGCTGTAGCTGCATCATCTCGCGATCCAGCCGTGGATCTTCCCAGCAGGTGTTGTAAACCAAGTTCCCTCCGTGAACGCGGTTGAATATGGCGTCGTGTGCCCGGTGGGTGAACTGGGTCTTGAGCTTCTTGGGTACGGACATAAATCGTTACAAAAGCCTGAACCTTGCCATCTGGCAGGTGGCATCGTGCAACGAAATCGTCAGACACCCGCTGTCACTTTGCGATTCCTGATAGCGTTAAGCCCCGCTTCGGGCGATAGAAGGTATCACTATGCGTTCCGACTTTCATCGCAAGCCGACAGGCTCACGCACACCGCCACGTTCCGGTCCACGACCCGGGCCGGGGAAGGGGCCAGCGCCCGTTTCTACCGCCCGGCAGGACCGCAGCCAGGGTGGCACTTCCTGGGAAAAGTCGGCGGATTGGTATGACCGTATTCTTGGCGAGCGTGGATCAGAGCTGTATCAGGCGGTCGTCATTCCCAAGGCGCTGGAGTTGCTCAAGCCTCAGCGCGGGGAATTCATTTTGGACCTCGGTTGTGGACAGGGGGTTTTTTCACGGGCTCTGGCAGACAAGGGAGCCAAGGTGACGGGTGTGGATGCGGCACCGACTTTGATCGAAAAGGCGCGCACGTATCAGAGCCGCATGCCGATCCGCTATTATGATCGTGATGCCGCGCATTTAAGCGGGCTGGGGGAGTTCGATGCGGCCTCGGCCATTCTTTGTCTGCAAAACATGGAGCATCTGGACACTGTGATCGCCTCCACCGCAGCGGTTTTAAAGCCGGGCGGGCGGATGCTTTGGGTTTTAAATCACCCGGCTTTTCGCATTCCGCGTCAGTCGTCCTGGGGCAATGAAGAGGAGCGCAAGATCCAGTATCGTCGTGTAGATGCCTACAGCAGCACCTTGGGCATACCCATCCTGATGCATCCCGGCAAGGCCGACAGTGAGAGCACCGTCAGCTTTCACCGCAGTTTTGAGACCCTGACTTCCTCAGGCTTCAAGGCGGGCCTCTCCATGATCGGCCTTGGGGAATGGTATTCGCATAAAGAAAGCCAGCCGGGGCCGAGAGCGCGGGCAGAGAATCGTGCTAGAAAAGAATTCCCTCTCTTCCTCGCTCTGTTATGGCAAAAGCAGGCCGTCACAGTTTGACTCTGTTAGGCTAATCCACTCTTCCGATGAAACATCTCGTTCCCGTCCTCGCTCTCGGTCTTTTCCTGGCCGCCTGTGCCAGCAAACCTGCGCCTGAAAACCCTGTCGAAGCCTTGGCTGGGCGTGATTATTTCGTGACCTATGTGAAGCCGATTTTTGAGCTTCAGTGCCTGCGCTGTCATCAGGGGGCGAATCCACCGGCCGGACTTTCCCTGGTGCAGCGCAGCGCTGCCTTTGCCCCGCGCAAGCGCGACCGGGCCTACATCGTGCCTGGTAATCCTGAGGCAAGCTTACTTTATAAAGCCGTCACACGTCAGGGCTCCCACCCGCTCATCATGCCACGTCTGGATATCACCCTAACCGATGATGATATCGGTGCGCTGCATGAGTGGATCGAAGACGGTGCCTACTGGCCGGACAATCCGGACGGTTTTCTTCAGCCGCGATTCAACATTGAGAATCCCTGATTCTACAAGCGCTTTGCTTGCATCTCACGGCGACTGATACAATTCTGATATCGGGCTTTTTTGTGCCTGCTGTCACAATAATACCCACATGCGCCAGTTTGCGCGTAGCTGAATTGTAGGATGCTTGACATGGTCATCGTTGTCCTAACCAACCAACTTTCACATGGGTAAAGAATTCGATACAACACCAATCAACGTCCCGCATATCGCGACGAAATACCGCACCATTTGCACGCCGGTCCCGCATCCGGATTCGCTCCAGCATATCGAGAAAAGCCGCAAGTATGAACCCCTTTCCATGCGCGGCATGCCGCCCATCGTTTGGGATCGCGCGGAGGACATTTCTGTGTTCGATAAATACGGCAACCGCTGGCTGGACTGGAGCAGCGGCGTGCTGGTGACAAACTGCGGGCACGGGGTGCCGGCCGTTCGTCAGGCGATCATCGACCAGGTGAACAGCGGCATGATTCACAACTACGTGTTCCCGAGCGAAGAGCGCCCGGAGCTTTGCGAACTCATTGCGAGTGTTTCGCCCGAGCCTTTGAAAAAAGTCTTCCTGCTCAGCACGGGCAGTGAAGCCACCGAGTGCGCCATCAAACTGAGCCGTGCCCATGGCATCGCCGTTGGTGGGCGGGAAAAGATCGGCATCATCGGCTTTGATCGCGGCTATCACGGACGCACTCTGGCCTCGCAGCAGGCGGGCGGGATGAGCGGCCAGAAAAGCTGGATCGTGAACATGGACCCGGCCATCATCAATGTGCCGTTCCCGGACGGTTATTGGGAGGACGACAGCAGCTTCGAAGGCTTCCTCAGCGCGGTGGAAAAGAGTGGCCTCAAGCCTTCTCAAATCGCCGGTGTGATCATGGAGAGCTATCAGGGCGTCGGCCCTGACTTCGCCCCGGTGGAATACATCGAGAAACTGCGCGCCTGGTGCACGGAGCATGACGTCGTCCTGACCTTCGATGAAGTGCAGTCCGGCTTTGGACGCACGGGCAAGTTCTGGGCCTTTGAGCATTACGGCGTCGTGCCGGATCTCATCTGCTGCGGCAAAGGAATCTCCTCTTCCCTGCCACTCGCCGCCGTAATTGGTCGGGAGGACATCATGGACCAGTTCCCTCCGGGCTCGATGACGAGCACGCATTCCGGCAACCCGGTCTGCTGCGCCGCCGCCCTGGCGAACATCCGTAAGCTGCTGGATGAAGACCTCACGGGCAATGCCGCCCGCCTCGGCCCAGTGCTGCTGGAAGGCTGCAAGGCGATCCAGGCAAAGCACCCCGAGGTCATCGGAAACGTGACCTGTGCCGGACTCGTCGCTGGTTTGCAGACGGTGAAACGCGGCACGAAACAGCCGGATCATGACCTGGCGCACCGCGTCATCGAGCTTTGCTATCAGAAAGGCCTCCTGTTCTTCGCACCCGTAGGTGCCTGGGGTCAGACGGTGAAGATCTGCCCGCCGCTCACCATCCCGCAGGAAGCTCTTGAGGAAGGTCTGGCCGTTCTCGCGCAAGCCTTTGATGAAGCCGTGGCCGAGTTGGCGTAAAACGCGCTTCCAAGGTTGTTTCGATGAATCCCATGACCTGCGACAGGTCATGGGATTTGTTTTTAGCCAAGAAGTTAAGCGTGCCTGCCCTTGAAGGTCAGTTCGGCGATGCCGGATTTGTCGAGTCCGCCGAGACCCAGGCTGACCATCTTCGTGTATTGAGCGATGGTGGCGTTGTTCAGCGGGAGATTCAGGCCGACTCCCTCGGCCATGCTGCCGGCGATGCCGCTGTCTTTGGCGGCGTGTTCGGCAGAGAACCAGCAGTCGTGTTCCCGGGCGACCATGTCGGCGCTGTCGGTTTCCAGCACACGGCTGTTGGCTCCGGTCTGGCTGAAGACTTCCCGGATCATATCGAGGTCATGCCCCAGGGCTGCCGCCAGACCGAGGCCTTCGGCGAGCCCGGCGGTGTTGATATTCATCACCATGTTCACCAGCGCTTTCACTTCCGCTGCGCGTCCGGAGCCGCCGATGAAACGACGGTTCACGCTCATCATTTCCAGGACGGGGAGGACGTCGTTATAGACGGCTTCATCCCCGGCGAGCATGAGGTAGAGCTTGCCCTCGCGTGCATGGCTGATGCTGGAGGCCATGCTGGCTTCCAGACTGTGAGCGCCGATGTTTTTCGCGGCTTCATAGACTTCGCGATGAATGCCGGGGGAGACGGTGGCGCAGTTGATGAAGGTTTTTCCGGCGGCGTTTTTCAGCAGGTTGTCACCGGGGCCGAAGAAGATGCTGCGCATGGATTCGTCATTGGTCACGACGGTGAAGATGATGTCGGCAGCGGCGGTGACTTCGGCCAGGCTTTCCGGGGCCTTGCAGCCGAGTTCCTCGGCCAGGTTGGTGGAAAGGAGGCGATGATGATCATAGACGGCGGTCACGTCATAGCCGCATTCTTTGAGACGACGGGCCATGTTGGCTCCCATGCGTCCGACTCCGACAAAGGCGATTTTTTGGCTCATATAAAAAGGTTGGGTGGGGGATGATGCGTGAGTTTGGCGGCCTGCTGCGGGGACGCAAGCGAGGTGTTGGGTTAACGCTTCAGTTCGCTCAGGCGGAGGGCTTTTTCGATCTGGGTGCTGCCGGCTTCATCCAGGATGCGCAGGGTCAGGCTTGGATCGGCGGCGGTCCAGTCAATGTCCAGGGTGCCTACATTCGGCTGATGAAAGGTCTTGGGCAGGACGCGGTTGGCATTGGGCGTGGGCGTGCTGCGTTTGTGGACCTGGGTCATGGAACTGGCGGTGAAGTCGTAGAGCGGGTAGGGGACGTCTTGGGTCAGGGCGGACATCTCGCACCAATGGCGGTCGCCGCTGAGAATGAGCACGCCATTGGCCTGGGTCTCGGTGATGAGATCGACGAGACGTTTTTGCTCATGAGGAAAGTTTGCCCAGCTCTCACTGCCGGTGGCCTCGGAGGCAAACTGGATGCTGGAGACGATGAGGCGCAGTTCCGCGGGCTGCTGCAAGGTGGTCTTGAGCCAAGCCCACTGGGCCGCGCCGAGGATGGTCGTGCTGGTGTCATCGGTAGGAATGGCGGTGCCGCCGTTGGTGCCCTGCTCTTTGGGCACGCGCTTCAGAGGGCTGCGGAAGTAACGGGTGTCGAGCAGGATGACCTGCGTGCGTTTGCCCTCCGGCCCAAAGGTGAGCGCCTGGTAAACGCCTTCCTGTTTGCGCAGGGCGGAGCCGCCGGGCTCGTTCAGCCAGTCGAGGAATTCTTTCTGCGACTCCTTTTTCATAGGGTAGTCCGCGCCGCCGTCATTGATGCCAAAGTCGTGGTCGTCCCAGGTGGCGAGGATGGGGGCCTTGGCTCGGAGGCTTTGAAAGAAGGTGCTCTGGCCGAGGGCGATGTATTTGGCGCGCATTTTCTCCATGTCGGAGGTGTCGGCATAGATGTTGTCTCCCATGAAAAGGAAGAGGTCCATGGGCAGGGTGACCGTGCGGTCCAGCATCGGGTGCTCGGTCAGATCCAGGCAGGAGCCGAACACGATGTTCTTCAAAGGCTGGGCCGGGGCACTGAGATCAAAAGGGAAACTCGTCTCGCCAGGGAAGAGGACAGAGAACTTGGGGTGCTCCACCCCGGAGATGTAATTGCGGAAAACGATGGCGAGCGGGGTGTCCTTGGTCGCGCGGATGCGCCAGGCGGTGCTGCCTTTGGGCACCTGAGTTTCATAGGTGCCGGTAAGGACCACGATGTCGTCCTCCTTGTCCAAGGGGCCGCGATTATGACCGGTGAACTCAAAGGTAAATTCGGGCTGGATCGGCCCCGAGGGATCGAAAAGGAACTCGATGTATTTTTTCACCAGGGCCTGGGCCTTGGTCTTGAGTTCGGTGACACGTTCCGCACTGAGACCGGGCAGGAGGGGCTGCATGAGGGAGGCTGCGGCATTCGGATCTTCGGCAAAACAACGCGGGTCCACTTCGACGGTCAGGGTGCATTTTCCATCCTGGGTGAAATAGGTCCGAACGGGGATGTCTGGCACCGGGTGCGCCCAGGCGACGGAGAGGAGACAGAGGGCGGCAGCGAGGCGCAGGCAGGTTTTCATGAAAATTTTAGTCTTGTGTGCAAACGAAGTTTATGAACAATCGTTTACACCACAGCAACGCCAACGGTTGCTCTCATCCAACAAGCATCCTCAATTAATATGAAAAAAGCACTCGCTACTCTGGCCATCGTTTCCCTGGCCCTCGGCTCCGCCTACGCAGGCTGCGGCAAAGTCGTCACCAACGAAGGCAAACTGAAGTCCTTTGATGCTGCCACCAAGGCAGTCGTGGTCGAAGGCAAGGACGGCAAAGAAGCCAAACTGACCCTCACCCCCTCCGCCAAAGGCGCTGATGAAGCTGAAAAGCTGGTCGGCAAAGACGTGAAGGTGGACAGCGAGCACGGCAAGATCACCAGCATCGCCAAGGCTTAATCCTTTTGGATTGAATCTCCGGGGCCCGGCAGCGATGCCGGGCCTTTTTGTTTTTTGGCGAAGGATGGCCATGGTGAAAGCGTTCCCTGGGGCCATGCGCCCTTTCCTCGCTTCATTTTTCCTGGGTTTCGTTTCCCTGCTCTCCGCCGCAGATCAGCCGAATGTGGTGGTCATCTTCATGGATGATATGGGCTATGCCGATGTGAGCTGCTTTGGTGCCCAGGGATACAGCACGCCGAACATTGACCGCCTGGCCCAGGAAGGGCGGAAGTTCACCAACTTCCATGTGCCCCAGCCCGTGTGCAGCGCCTCCCGTGCTGGATTGCTGACGGGTTGCTATCCGAACCGGATTGGCATCCACGGGGCGCTGTCGCCGAAGGCCACGCATGGGCTGAATGCAGACGAGATGACGCTGGCCGAAGTCGCGAAGCAGAAGGGCTATGCCACCGCCGCTGTGGGGAAATGGCATCTTGGGCACCTGCCGCCTTTTTTGCCAACGAAGCACGGCTTTGATGAATACTACGGACTGCCGTATTCCAACGACATGTGGCCTTTTCATCCCGAGGCCAAACCGGGCAACTACCCAAAACTGCCGATGTATGAAAACGAGCGCATCGTGGATGAAGACGTGACCCCGGAGGACCAGACCCGCCTAACGACTGATTACACCACCAAGGCCGTCAGCTTTATCGAGCGCAACAAAGAGAAGCCGTTCTTCCTCTACCTGGCCCACAGCATGGTGCATGTGCCATTGTATGTGAGTGAAAAGTTTAACGGCAAGTCTGGCAAGGGGCTCTTTGCCGATGTGATGCTGGAGGTGGACTGGTCCGTGGGACAAATCATGGAGTCGCTGGAAAAAAACGGCCTGAATGACAACACCTGGGTCATCTTTACCTCCGACAACGGCCCATGGTTGAGCTACGGCGACCATGCAGGCTCCGCTGGAGTTTTGCGCGAAGGGAAGGGGACCGTGTGGGAGGGGGGCACCCGCGTGACCGGGATCATGCGCTGGCCTGCCAAGATTCCCGCTGGGACCACCAGTGACGCCATGCTGATGACCATCGACATTCTGCCAACGATGGCTGCGGTGATCGGCGCGAAACTACCGGACCATCCCATCGACGGGAAAAACGTCTGGCCGCTGATCGCCGGGGAAGCAGGAGCCAAAAACCCACACGACTTTTACGCTTTTTATTATCACCAAAACGAGCTCCAGGCTCTGACCAGCGGGGACGGACAATGGAAAATCATTTTTCCCCACACCTACCGCTCTTTGGGAGACCAACCGAAATCCACGGGCGGCAAACCAGTGAAATATCGCTCTGAAAAGATCAAGGCATCTGAGCTATATGACCTCTACACGGACATCAGCGAATCCAAAAACCTGGCAGAAGCCCACCCGGAAATGATCGCCAAACTGGAGATGCATGCCGAAATCATGCGTGCAGAACTGGGTGACAAACTCACGAATAAACCTGCGGGTAAAAACAGCCGCGAAGCGGGACAAACAGCCACGGAATAATGGATTTATAGAGTTTGAAGCGCCTTTAACGAGATTTCGGGGTCTTGTGGATCACCTTATTTTGCGGTCTATCCGCCGCTTTGGGCCTGATTTTACAGGTTTTGATCCACTTTTTCACAGTTTCTGCAAATCGTGTCTTGCTGCCTGAGGCCCTTTGCGGATAAAAATAAAAAATCCCGACTGTGCTGCCATCTCTTGGCGGGAGCACGCAGGACAACAACCTTCCCCCCTTACATGAAGAACATCTTTACGAGTCTCGCGATTTTTGCGTTTGGCATCTGTGCCGCTAGCGCACAGACAGGGCCTGCTGCTCAGGTCAAGGGTGGCAAACTGGAGATCAAATCCATCCAAACACCTCAGTTCCAGGCTCCGAACGTGGGTGAAAAGCGTTGGCGTCCAAAAGATTGGCTGGAAGTGGATCTCCCGTTTCAAATCAAACTCCCCAATGCTTCGGGTGGTCGCAATGGCAGCCTTGATTCAATGACGGTGAATTATTTCATCGGTTTGAATGCACAGAACAAAGATGGCAAATTCGAGGTGATCAAAGGGTCCTTCAATTACGTGGACATTCCTGCTTCTGAAGATTGTCATGCGCTGGCTTATGTGACACCGGCCACGCTTCGCCGACTTCTTCAGAAAGATGGCTTTACGCCATCCGATATCAAAGCTTGGGGTTACGAAGTTATTCTTGGCGCAGAACGAGTCGCTGGTGATTCCAGCACAGGCTCCCCCTGGTGGGAGAAGGCAGATGCCCTTTCCATCAACGATGGACTGATGCTTTCCAAAACAGAAACGCCTTTTGGTATCCTTTGGGGCGATTACGATGTCAGTGCTAAGAAGCCGTAATACGGGCGGCATTTTTCATCATTCATAAGGCACGTTTTAGACATAAACAGCATGGCAGACAGCAAAAGCATAGCGGTCCTGAATCTCGGCTCACAGAGGTTGTCAGGTGCCATTTTCGGTAAATCAGGGGGCGATCTCGTGCTGAAGAAGTATGAGTTTCTCGACATGAGCGGTGATCCCTCCGTGGATTCATCCCGATCAGTCCAACTCAAAGTGGGACTGCAGGAAATCGTTCAGAGACTCAAGATCAAAGGAAGCACGGTTAACTACGCTGTCGCTGGGCACACCGTATTCTCTCGCTTCGTCAAGCTTCCACCGGTCCAAGGTGACCGCATGGACCAGATTGTGGAGTTTGAGGCTCGCCAGAACGTGCCTTTCCCAATCAATGAGGTGACCTGGGATTACGAAGTCGTTTCGGAACAAGGAGAGACCGAGGTGATCATCGTCGCCATTAAGTCCGATTCCTTGAATGAGACCAACGACAACGTTGCTCTCGCCGGTTTGAAGACGCAAACCGTGGACTTGGCACCTCTGGCTCTCTTCAACGCCTTCCGCTACAGTTATCCTGATGTGGATGAGCCATCCGTCATCATTGACCTCGGTGCGCGTTCGACCAACCTAGTCTTCGTGGAAGACGGTAAATTCTTCACACGCAACGTGCTTGTAGGTGGGGCTACCATTACCAACGCAATCTCTAAGGAGTTTAGCATCAACTTCGCCGAAGCAGAGCAGCAGAAGATCAATGTCGGATTTGTCGCTCAGGGTGGTGCTGTCGAAGAGCATTCTGATCCCGCAATCGCGGCTCTTTCCAAGGTGATCCGCAATGCAGCCACTCGCCTGCACGGCGAGATCATGCGCACGATCAACTATTACCGCACTCAGCAGGGTGGTTCACAACCGAAGCGGGTGTTTATCTGCGGTGGTGGGGCTCTTTTGGGAAATATGACAATGTTCCTTGAGGAGAAACTCAAGCTCCCTGTCGAGATTCTGAATCCGCTGCGCGGAGTTCAGCTGGACCGCAGTGTCAATGCAGACGCTGCAAATAGCGATGCGCCATTCCTCAGCGAAACGGTGGGTCTGGCATTGCGCTCAGCGGGTGCCTGCCCTTCCGAGATTGAGCTCGTGCCAGATGTCGTTGCCAATGCTCGCGATGCAGCCCGCCGCACGCCTGCCCTCATTATGGCAGGGGTTTGTCTCTGGGCCGCCCTGGGTGCTGGAATGATGTATTTCAAAAATGCAGAGCGCGTCACGCAGGAGCAACTCAGTGTGATGCAGCAGGAGAACAACAGCCTCATGCAGTTGGCGAATCAGATCCGTGGCTTGGATGGCACACTGGCGCAGTCAATTGCTCAGGTTGAGCCCTTCATCCAGGCTGTCGGAGACCGTTCTTATTGGGTTCGTCTGCTCAATGAGATCAACAACAAATTCGACAACGATTTGATCTGGTTGACGGCTATCGAGCCCCTTAAAGATGGTAAGCCAATCACGCCCGCCCTTTTTGGCGAAGCGAGTAGCACCACCGAAAATGCCGTTGCTCCGAAATCGGCCGATGGCAAACCCGTTTATGAACTGCGTCTTCAGGGGCTTTATCGCAAAAACGATGAAGGTGAACAGATTGTTTATCGCTTTGCCAGCGCCCTGGCGAAGCTGAGCTGGTTCTCTGCGGAGAAGTTCGAAGAAAAACGCGCCAATTATGTGAGCGCCGAGAGCGGTGTCGAAGAAGACCGCTATGCCTACAAGTTTAACATCAAGCTGCCCCTTCAGCAGCCCATGCAATTCAAAAACTAATGAGTTGGATCCAACAAAATAAAGTGCCTGCCGCCATCATTGGCGTGTCGGTCGCAGGTGCCGCAGGTTTGGGCTTCATGCTCTTCTCTGCATACTCGAGCTACAGCACCACCCTGGAGCAGTTCGATAGCGTCAACAACAGTCTGGCCTCTTTGAAAAGCGCCGTGCTGGCACCAACGCCTGAAAACGTGGCTCTCAAGCAGGGACTTGTTAAGGAATTCACGGATGCTTCCGGGCGCCTCTCTTTGGTTTTGAAGACACTTCAGATCGAAGACAAACCCACGACGGATACCGAGTTTCAGGCAAAGTTGAAGACCAAAATTGCCGACTCCCGCAAGACTGCGGCAGAGAAGGGGATGGCTCTTCCGGCCGTTTATAACCTTGCATTTGATCGTTACACATCCGCATTGCCGAAGTCCAATGAGGAAGCCACTGTGCTTTCCGGCTATCTGGACGCGGTGGATCAGATCGTCAATACCTTCGCCTCCGTCGGGGTGAAGCAATTGGAGATGCTTGAGCGTTCTGAATTGGATTCGGAAAAATCCGAGCCAACCAAGCCTTCCAAACCTGCCCCGAAAAAAGCAGGTCCGGCTGGTCGCCCCGCTGCCCCGGTAGCTCCCAAATTGTCCGAACGCCGCCAAGTGCGTGCCTTGCTGACGCTTGATCAGGCTGCCCTCCAGCAGTTGATGAGCAGCTTGGCCAGCCCCTCTGAAATGCCTTATTTCACCGTGGTTCGTTTGCTGCGTATCGAAAACGAGCGTCAAGAAGGACCTCTTCGCTCTGAGATGACGGTTTTTAATCCTAATCCTGAACCAGGGAACGAAGCTCCAAAGCCTATCGTTGAGGGGCAGGCACCCAAACCAGAGGCAACCACAGCTAAAGCTGCACCTGTTGATGCGGTTGCCGTTTTGGGGAACGAGAAACTGAAAGTCTTCCTTGAAATTGATTTGGTTTACTTTTTGAACGCGCAAACCGCCAGCACAGGCACCCGGTGAAGACCGTTTACCGTCATCACGACATCAATTTGAAATAGCCATATGCAGAACAGGAATGGGAATTATGAAAAAGTCCTTTTGGGCATCGCTGCTGCGATTGCCCTGGGGGTTGCTGGCTACCTTGTCTGGACCAGCCAGAGCTTCAATGAGCGCCTAGTGAGACGCACAGGGACCTCAAGAAATGATCCAGGACAGCCGCCGACAGAGATCGTGAATGCCACGATCAAGCGCTTGACCGAGAAAATCACTTGGATATCGCCTATCATCAAGGGCAAGCCAGTGCCTCTTAACAAGTCAGTTTTGCTTGTTAAAAAAGATGACCAACTTTTCGATCTTCAGTTGGAGGAGCCTCAGTTGCGTCCGCCAATGACCAACGAATACTTGGTCAAGAACGACCTGCCCGACATCCTCTCGCCCAACGTTGGCGATTTGGACGCCGACAGTGATGGATTCTCCAACCTGGAAGAATTTCAGAAGCAGACCAATCCTCGTGATGAAAAGAGCCATCCTCCTTTCACGGATAAATTGGTCCTGAAACGCCGCATTACCTTCGATTACATTTTGAAGCTTAACAGCAGTTCGCCTCCCTACCAGGTTCAGCGTCTCGCTCCTGAGCCGAAAAAGAGCGTTTTCGTTTCTCCGGGAGACGAATTTGGTTTCGACAAAGGTGTGATTCGCTTTAAGGCAGGCACCTTTGAGTCCAAGACTGCCGAAGATCCAAGAGTCGGACAGAAAGATGTCTCTGAGCTGACGATGTCAGATAAGTCCACCAACAAGGAATTCAAGCTTATCAGAGGCGAAGAAACCAATTTGGCTGAATACGAGGCTGAATTTGAATTTCTTCTTGGGGAGCGTCCTACGCGGACCGTCAAAAAGGGAGATACCTTCCAGATTCCGGGCATCGGTGAGTCCTTCCGATTGCTCGAGATCGAAGAAAACAGCGCCGTCATCCAACCCGTGGACGGTGGTGAGTCAATCACTGTGCCTAAAAAATAACTTTTTTTCAACCCAACCAAAAAACATCTCGCCAGACAGACGCAAATCCTGCTAAACAGCTCGGCTCATTGTTAATTTTGACAAATCGCACCCTTCTATGATGCATCTCTCCCGAATGAAGAAAAAACAAATCGCCCTGATGGTCGCTCTCGCAGCACCCGTGGTCGCAACACCCGCTTTTGCAGGCGATGGTGGTGCAAATGTCCCCGGCATTGCTGAGCGCGAAATCGCTCGTCGTGCCGCCCGGATTGAAGATGCTCGACAGGCAATGGAAAAAGGCGATGAGCTTTTCGCCAAAGGTGAATACGAAGCGGCACTCGCTCAGTATCGCTCTGCTAAGGATATTCTTGACCAATTGCCGAATGCTCCTTTCATTCAGGATTGGCGTGACCTTGCCAATTTGAAGTTTGCCGATTGTGCGATTGTGGTGGCTAGAGAGAAGGCCAAAATCGGTGATTATGTAACTGCCAAAAAACTCATTGATGAAGCTCAGTTGGCTGTTCCTGGCCACAAGGCAGCCAAAACATTTGCCCGACATCTCAATGATCCAGATCGCTGGCCGCCTGCATTGACCCCACAGCACGTCGAAAACGTCGGCAAGGTGGAAAAGCAATTGTTGCTGGCCAATAGTTCTCTGGAAATCGGTGATTATGACAAGGCTTTGACTCAGTTTGAAGATGTCATTCGCATCGACCCCTACAACTCCGCCGCACGTCGCGGTATGGAGAAGGTGGAGCAAAAGCGCACTGAGTATTTCGAATCCGCCCGTGACCATCAGCGTGCTCGCATGCTGAACATGGTGAACGAGGCCTGGGAATACAAACCACCGGTTCGTGGTTTGGTGATTGATCCTCTCGAGACGGGTGGCATTGAGCCAACAGTCTATTTGACCCGCAAGATGCAGGAGATCGTTTTCCCGCAAGTTCAGTTCGCCGGTGCTAGCATCGATGAAGCTGTTGAGTTCCTTCGCGTCAAAAGCCGTGACCTTGACGTGAATGAGCCAGACCCTTCCAAAAAGGGCGTGAACATTATTCTCAAAGCAGGTGACGCCCCTGTGACAGCCTCCATCAGCCTTGACCTCAAGGATGTGCCGATGGTTGAAGCCCTTCGCTATGTCACCGAGTTGGCCGGTATGAAGTATAAGGTTGAGCCCTTCGCGGTTCTGATTGTTCCTGTGTCTGAAACCACGGCTGAGCAATACACACGCATCTACAAGGTTCCGCCGGATTTCCTCAGCTTGGGTGGCAGTGGTGGTGCCGGTGCAGCAGCTCCTGCGGCATCGAATGATCCTTTCGCCCAGGGTGGTGGTGCTACGCCGACTGCTTCCGGTTTGATCGCCCGTCAGTCTGCTCTCGATATCTTGAAATCCCAGGGTATCGCCTTCCCTGAAGGTGCTTCTGCTGTTTTCAATCCGGTCACCTCACAGTTGATCGTGAAAAACACTCAGCCGAATCTCGATCTGGTCGAGGCCTTTGTGGATTCTATCCGTGGTCAAGGTCCGAAGCAGATCTACATCACTTCGAAATTCGTCGAAGTTTCTCAGAAAAACACAGATGAACTTGGCTTCGATTGGCTGCTCGGCACCATTGGCCGCGGCAACGCAGTCGTGGGTGGTGGTGGTTCTGATGGCAATTCCGGCCTTGATTCGACGACCATTAGCTACCCGAGCAGCATCGCAGGTATGCTCACGGGTGGTGCAATTTCGCCAGTCACCCGCAGTTTGAGAACGGGCAGCAACGCGATCAATGGCAACGCGATTGACGCACAGATCAATGGCCTCTCCGATGTCGCTGAGGCTCCTGGTGTTCTGAGTGTCGCGGGCGTTCTTACCGACCCTCAATTTGCTCTCGTCATCCGCGCCATGTCTCAACGCAAAGGTGTGGATCTGATGAGTGCGCCTAGCGTTACCACCAAGGGAGGTCAGCGTGCGACAATTGAAGTGGTTCGCGAATTTATTTATCCTACTGAATTCGACCCACCCCAGATCCCTACCAACGTCGGCGCTACGAATGGTGGTGACGCAGGGGGCGGCTCTAGCTCTATTCCTGTGACTCCTACGACTCCTACCGCCTTTGAAATGCGTCCTGTAGGTGTGCGCATGGAAGTTGATCCAACAGTCGGTGCTGATGGTTATACCATTGATTTGAACTTGGCTCCTGAAGTCACTGAATTTGATGGGTTCATCAATTACGGTAGCCCGATTTACAGTGTGTCCGGTGGTAATCCTATCACGGATCTCTTTGGTAACATTATCGGATTTCTTCCATCTTCACGCGTCGAGCTCACCCCGAACGTTATCAATCAGCCTGTGTTCTCCATCCGCAGGGTGCAGACGGCTGTTACGATCTGGGATGGTCAGACTGTTGTCCTTGGTGGTTTGATTCGTGAAGACGTGCAGGATGTCGAAGACAAGATCCCGGTGCTTGGTGATCTGCCATTCGTGGGTCGTCTGTTCAAGTCCCAGGTCGAAGACCACTTCAAGCGCAACTTGATGATTTTCGTCACTGCAAAATTGATCGATCCAGCCGGTCAGGCAATCAATCCGAACATGCAGGGCAGTCAGGCTACGGCTGATACTGCTGGTCCGAATCCGATCCTGCCTCCTGTCGGAAACTGATCTTCATCTTAATCGTTAACGTTCTGCGGCAGGCAGGTGGTCCTTGATCACCTGCCTGCTTTCTTTTACACAGATGTTATGGATTCTTGGATCATCACAGGGGGCATTGGTTGTGGCAAAAGCTCCAGCATGGAACTCATGTGCAAACATCTACCGGAATCAGTTCCCTTTTTTTCGGCGGATCATGTGGCTCAAGCACTTTTGGATGCTCCGGTGATTTTGTATGAATTGCAGACCCAATTCGGTTTGTCTGCGATAACTGACTCTGACGGGCAAGAGCGGGCAAATCGCAGTTGGTTGCGAGAAGCGATTTTTCAAGATGTCGAAAAAAGAAAATGTCTGGAAGCTATTTTACATCCTGGCGTTCTTTGGGCGCTCGAAAAGGCGCGAAATGCTCGTGCGGAAGCAGGAGCAAATCTTTTCCTTGCGGAGGTGCCTCTGCACTATGAGATTGGTGGCACAGTTTCAGCGGATCTGATCATCGTCGTGGCGGCTAGCCCAGCGGTTCAGAAAAGGCGGTTGATGGAACGTCGAGGTCTCGACGAATCAATAATCGAACAGATGTTGAGGGCTCAATGGCCCATCGAAGCCAAAGTTGAGAGAGCGGATGTGGTCATCTGGAATGATGGTGACCGCGCTGCTCTTGAAGCCCAGGTGCTGACACTGGCAAGACAGCATTGGCCAGCATGAATCCAACCGACTCCCCAGAGACCTCCTCAGAGGTCCTTACCCCCGTCATTGACACAAAGCCTGTGGAGGTCACGGAAGCTCTTGTTTCCAGCGTCGATCCTACTGAATCCGACGCTTCATCTGCTCCTGAGGAACAGCCGAGAGCAGAAACGATACCGGAGCGACCCTCGCCTCCGACGGCTGAACCGCCGTTTCCTGTGGAGATTTCTTTAAATGATCTCCAAGATGCCTCTTTGGCTGAAATCCAGGCCCAGGCAGAAGCGGTCGGATTCCGCATGAACGCCAGCCGATCCAAGCACCAGTTGATCTATGATCTGCTCGCCTGGATGGCCGATCACCGCACCCGTGTCAAGGTGGACGGCATTTTGGAAATCGGTTCGGATAACTTTGGCCTTATCCGCTATCCTAAATACAGTTTCGCGCCGTTACCCGAGGATGTGTTCATCCCGTTGTTTCTGGTTCGCAAATTCAACCTGCGTCCGGGCAATCGCATCACCGGTTTTGCCAGAGCTCCGAAAGATCGGGATAAGTATCTGGCCATCGATCGCATCTTGGAGGTGGATGGCGTTTCCATCGATACTTGGCAGCCCCCGACACATTTTGATAAACTGACAGCGATGTTTCCAAATCAGCGGATCATCCTGGAGATGCCGAGGCCCTGCCCTCCATCCGTGCGCATCATGGACCTAATTGCGCCTTTGGGCAAAGGGCAGCGCGGGCTGATCAATGCCTCCCCTCGTTCAGGCAAAACGGTGTTGCTCAAAGACATCGCCAAAGCCATCGTCCACAATCACAAAGAGATCTCTTTGATCATCCTCTTGTTGGATGAGCGGCCTGAAGAGGTGACAGATTTCGAAGAGGCCGTGAGCGGCTGCGAGATTTACAGCTCGACCTTTGATGAAAGCCCCAAACGCCATAGCCAGTTGGCGGAGCTGGTTCGCGAGCGCGCCTGCCGTTTGGTGGAGGCAGGTAAGGATGTGGTGATCCTGTTGGACTCGTTGACTCGCCTTGCCCGTGGTTACAATAGTCTTGGTGGTGGCAAAGGGCGCACGATGTCTGGCGGTATGGACTCGAAGGCCATGGTCAAGCCCAAGAAGTTCTTTGGGGCGGCGCGTAATGTGGAAGAAGGCGGCAGCCTAACCATTATTGCGACGGCTCTGATCGAGACTGAAAATCGGATGGATGACCTTATTTTTGAGGAGTTCAAGGGCACAGGTAACATGGAGGCTACCCTGGACCGTGAGATCTCTGAGCGCCGCATTTTCCCGGCCTTGCATGTCTTGAAATCAGGCACGCGTCGTGATGATTTGCTCTATCACCCGGATGAGTTCAAACGTGTGTCGGCCATCCGCAAACAACTGGCCCAGGTGCCGGCGGTGGAAGCTTTGGAGCTGTTGATCCGCAACATCAACCGCACCAGTAACAATGCTGAAATCCTGCTTACGGGCCTGAAATGAGTGATGTACCGCCGCTGATTCCTCCGCCCACAGTGCCGGGTGATTATGTCTTCATCGATACGCCAGAGCATCTCCAGCAGTGGCTTTTGGAGACTGAAGCACACATGCAGACGACCGGTGAGAATCGCTGTTGTCTGGATACTGAGGCGGACTCCTTGCATCATTATCATGAGAAACTCTGCCTGCTCCAGGTCGCCTGTGCGGGGCGTTTTGCCTTGGTTGATCCTTTGGCCATTCCTGATGTCTCCGGCTTGTTGGCTTTATTGGATCGGCATGAGCTTTGGTTTCACGGATCGGATTATGATCTCACGATGCTCCGCCGCACTTACGGTTGGGCACCCCGCGTGGTGAGGGATACACAGATCGCTGCGCGACTGGTGGGCTTGCGTCAATTTGGCCTTGCGGCATTGATTCATACCATGTTTGGCCTGGAGATTTCCAAGGCTTCTCAGAAAGCGGATTGGAGCCGTCGCCCCTTGCCTGAGCACATGCTTTCGTATGCCGTGGATGATGTGAGATACCTCATCCCGCTGGCAGATCATCTGATGAAGCTGTTGCGTGAGAAGGGCAGGGAAACTTGGTTTGAGGAAAGCTGCCGGGATCTCCAGGAAGATGTGGCCGCACGAAGCATTGCCCCCAAGGAAGATCCCTGGCGGGTGCAGGGCAGTGGGCGTTTGCATTCCAAGGGATTGGCTATTCTCAAGGCCATGTGGGAATGGCGTGAAGGCATCGCGATGGAGCGTGACATTCCGTGTTATCGAGTGATGTCAAACAAGCAGATGGTGGTCTATGCCGAGACCTTTGAGGCAGGTGGAGTGATGAATCCTCCGGGCGGTTGGCGTCCGCGCTGGAAGAAAGAATTCCATGATCTCATTGCCGAAGTTTTTCGTGTCGGCCAGGCCGCCTGGCCGCTGCGTGTGAAGAAGGCCAAAGCACGCCTGAGTGATGCGCAGCGAGATCAGATCGATCGTCTCTGTGGCTTACGAGATCAGATTGCTGAAAGCCTGGAGATCGAAAGCAGCTTACTAGGGTCGCGCAGCACGCTGGAGGAAGTGGTAGCCGACGGTGCAGGGCTTGACGCCCTTATGACATGGCAGCGTGAACTGTTGAAGGAACCTTTGCTGAGTGTACTTCAGCAGGCCGCCGCCTAACCATGACCGGAGTGAAGCGTGGTGTCGCCACGCTTCACCGGTTTGGAGAGCTTACTCAAAGTGCATCGTGGCAATGTCGCTGCGGCGTTGCAGACCATCGAAAGAGACCTTTTGAGACTCTTCATAGGCTTTGTCACGGGCTTCCTGTCGCGTGCTGCCCTGGGCTACGATGGCCAGCACCCGGCCCCCATTTGTCTCGAACTGGCCTGAGTTGTTTTGGCGTGTGCCACAGTGATAAACACGGGCTCCATCCACAGTCTCAAGGCCTGAGATCACATCACCATTGCGTGATGTCACCGGGTAACCTGCGGAGGCGGAGATGAGACAGATGCTCCAACCTTCAGCAAACTGAATCAGTTCGGGTTTCAGCGCACCTTTGGCTGCTTCAAAGACATAATGGGCAAAATCACCGCGGACCATCGGCATCACGGCTTCAGCTTCAGGATCACCAAAGCGGCAGTTATACTCCAGCATCTGCGGCCCGGTGGGTGTGAGCATGATGCCAAAATAAAGAAAGCCCCGGTATTTGAGCCCGTCCTTTTGCAGTCCGGTCACCGTTGGCTTGACCATTTCCCCTTCGATCTGGGCCAGCAGTTCTACTGAGGCGAGTTGACGGCTGGCGACTGCGCCCATACCGCCTGTGTTGGGCCCCTGGTCATTGTCGCGGATGCGTTTGTAGTCACGCGCAGGCATCAGGATCTGATATTGATCATCACAGACGGAGACAAAGATGCTGATCTCAGGACCCGTTAGGCATTTTTCAATGAGCAGATCGCCTGCTCCGAAAATACGCTTCGTCATTACATCCTCAATGAAGGCCTCAGCCTCGGCACGATCTGGGCAGACCGCGACACCCTTTCCCGCAGCCAATCCGTCGAACTTGAGCACAATCGGGAACTCCGTCAGGGCAGCCTTGGCTTCATCCGCCGTGGTGGCGATGCTGAAACCGGCAGTTGGGATGCCGTGACGTTGCAGGAAACGTTTGGCGAAAATTTTCGAGGCTTCCAGTTGCGCCGCTTCTTTGAAAGGCCCCCAGCAGGGAATGCCTGCCTCTGCGCACAGATTGGCGAGGCCACGATCCTTCACCAGCCAAGCCTCCTCACCCGCGACACAGAGGTCAATGGCATTGTCCTTCATCCATTGGATCAACTCAGGCAGACCTGCCACATCGACGCGTGTGGCCAGGGTGGCGATGGCATCACTCCCCGGGTAGGAGTAGAGGTCATGCTTCTGCGGGGATTCGCTCAATGCGGTGATGAGGGCGTGTTCACGCCCCCCTTTGCCAGTAACCAGGATCTTCATGGGGCGGGATGCATAGCGCGCCCGAGGCGGGTGGCAACTCCGCATCGCACCGCTTCATATCCTGGCCGTTTTAGATTACGCCTCGGGCCTTCAGAAACGGGATCAGCTCGTCCACACCAAAGTCGGCGAGAACCTCGCCATCCCAGTCCATGGTCGGGGCCTTACTCTGGCCTGAAAGGTCCACCATTTCCTTCATGGCGACCGGATTGCCAGAGACTGTGACTTTGCGGTAAGGGAGCTTGTGCTCGTCCATATAGTCGAGCACTTCATCACACCAGGGGCAGCCGGTTTTTACGTAGAGGGTCGGAGTCATGAGCAAATATCCATTGAGTGAACGTTTCGTCCTTTAGCATACGCGGACAGGCTCTACCATGATCCTTTTATGACCGACCTCACTGTTTCTCCAGCCACAGATCCTCTCAGCATTTATCGATATCGTGATGGATTGTATGCCGTGGACCTCATCACGGCTGCATTGGAGCTGGACTTCTTTACCTGGCTCTCTGCGCATCCTTCCGGTATCGATCAAATCTGCGCACATTATGGCTTCAAGGAACGCCCGGTGGATGTGATGATCACCCTCTTTGCCTCCAATGGCTGGGTGAGTTGCGAGACCGGGATCTTTCGCCTCACAGCAATAGCGGAGGAACACTTGTGCGCGGGGTCGGAGTGGTTCCTCGGTCCTTATTACGCCTCCTTGCATGATCGTCCCATCGCTCGGGATTACCTGGAGGTGCTGCGAACGGACAAACCTGCCGGATGGTCGGGTGATAAGGCCTCCTTTGACTGGCATCAGGCCATGGAACAGGAAGACTTTGCCCGCAAATTCACTGCCGCCATGGACTGCCGTGGACGTTATCTGGCGCAGGCGCTGGCCAAGAAGCTGGATTTGACGCGCCGCACGAAGTTACTGGATATCGGCGCTGGCTCAGGCATCTACGCCTGCTCCATCGCCGCCCAGCATCCGCATCTCAGAGCCGTCGTTTTTGATCAGTCTCCGGTGGATCGTGTTGCGGGCAAACTGATTGAAGAACGCGGCTGTGCAGATCGTGTGGAGGTGACGACCGGCAATATGTTTGAAGGTCTGCCCGCCGGTTGCGATGTCCACCTCTACTCCAATGTGCTGCATGACTGGGGCACGGCAGAGGTGAAAAAACTGCTGGAGATTTCTCATGCAGCCCTGCCTGCGGGAGGGCTCCTGATCATCCACGATGCCTTCATCAATGCCAAGAAAACCGGCCCGCTGCATGTGGCGGAATACTCCTGCCTGCTCATGCACTCGACCCAGGGCAAGTGCTACAGCACCGGCGAGTATGCTGAGATGCTGAATCAGGTGGGTTTCGTGCCGGGCGAGTATCAGGACACGGTGGTTGGACGTGGTCTTATGGTGGCCACCAAAGCCTGAAAGCTTGTGAGTTCACAAAAACAAAAAACCCCGGTGGATGGCCACCGGGGTTTCGTTTGAGAACCTTACTGCTTCACAATCGTCGCCGATGAAAAGACGATGTTTTTAACGACAGGAGGCACCCCTAAAACGGTCTGATTGTGGGTGATGAACATCCCTGTTGGTTTACCTTCGAAGTTCAGGAAGATTTGAACTGTGTAGTAGTTGGTAAATTTGGTTTGAGCGTCAGTGTAGACGATGGACACAGGTCGGCTGTCCCCCATCAGTGGCAATTTGCGTCCACCGATGGTGAGTGTTTTTAGATCGGCAGAAATGGTGAAGGTAGAAGTTCCTTCGTCCACGAAGGGAGTGCTTGGAGAACCACTTGGTGTAACGGTTTCAAGTTTCGTCAGGGCCGTGTAAGTGCCAGCCAATTCACCAGCGGCTGCATACAACGCATTCAGCGCCGCAGGCCCTTGAAACTCGAGAGCAAAGGAACTAATCGTTCCAGTCTTTGCATCGAGCGGAGGAATCAACATGAAGCCTGGCGCAAAACGAAAATCTTCTTCTCCTTCTACTTCGACTTGCAATACCACGCCTTCAATAAGGACTTTTCGTTTCACCAATTTAGGACGCAGCGGATTCGAAGTCGGAACGGAGTCTTCCAAGTTAACAGTCATCGTGACCTTACCGGTTTTAGGATCGATTTTGCCAGAGAAAATTTTGGCCCAGCCGGTGCCAATAAGCGTCGATGGAGACCCCGATGCGCCTGTAACAACCTGTAGATTATTTTTGATATCGAGCGCAAGTGTTGTCGGAGTACGACTCGACGGCAGACCGCCTGAAAAGGCCACATCGAACGACTCGTCTAAGTCAATATTCAAAATACCGCCAAGGGTCTGACCCTTACCAGGAGCAATCCATGGTTCAATGGAAGCCAGCAAATCCATCGGACCAAAGCCTTCGCGATAGCTCTTGTCTTTCTCGCCCGCAGCTTTCTGCCACTGGAAGTCAAATCCGACTTCGGCAGGCAGCATATGGAAGAGATCGTCTCCACGTGCAGTGAGCTGGATTTTTCCTGCCAGGAAACTGCCTGCGCGTTTGTAAGGGTTCACAAACATCACAAATCGGTCGTCAGGGCCATTCGGCAGGGAGGCGGTGAAGGCCGTGCCGTCACCTGTCTTACCGGTTAGTTTAAGAATGCCTTTGGCATCGATCTTACCCACCGCATAACCGGAGCCTGCGGGTTCGTCTTGATCAGGCTCATTAGCAAGCTCAAAAGCCATCGTGTAGGCACCCAGTGTCGGCGCGGAAGTTTTCGGCGCATAAGTTTTGACCTTGAAGCCTTCTTCCGTCCCACCGGCGATCTCCCCGGTGAGTGTGGCTGTAAAGGTCTGCTCCGTGGCGGAAAAGTTTTGAAACACGAGCTCCAGGCTAAGTTCGCTCAGTTTGCCGCGCTTGATGGGGATGGCGGCAGTGTGGACCGCTGTGCCGATAGGGTCGCCCTCTTCAGGGGTTACAGCGGCGGTATAATCCAGCGTGGTTTTGAAAGCATAGGTCTTGTTTTCATTGGTGGTCAGCTTGCCTGACACGGCACCTTTGGTCGAGACGGTCAGGGCTATAAGTCCGGCAGGAGAGCCTGTGTCTCCGCTATTGGTGAAAAGAAGTGCCTGGTAGCTGCCCGCCATTTCGACAGGGACAGGCGCAGCAAGTACAGTTGAACTGCTCAAAAGAGCCAGGAGGAGGCTGAGTCGGAGTACTTTCATAAGTGCGTATGGAATGTCTGACCGGGAGTGGTTATGGGTTGGAAGCGAAGATGGTTCAATCACAACGGGTTTTGCCAGTGTGAACCACATTTAGATACCCCGCCATTTACGCAAGGTATCAGTCGCAGAGTAGCATTTTTCATATCTTTGCTGTAAAGATAAGTGCATCTTGCACGTCAAACCTATGCCCATGCAAAATACAATAATCATTGCTCTTCTCCTCCTCGTCGCTGGTATCGCCCACGCGGAAACCACAGTCACGCTGGAAGGCGTGCACAACTGCTGCAAAAGCTGCACGAATGGCATCGTCAAGGCCGGAACCAGTGCGAAAGATGTGACAGTCACAGCCGAAGGCGAGACCGTCACCATTGTCTCCAAATCCAAGGCCAATGCCAAGAAGGCCGTCGAGGCAATCCTGGACGCCGGTTATTACGGCAAGTCCTCCGACGAATCGGCTGCCACCGCCAGCACGACCAAGACCGAAAAGAAACTCACCACTGCGACCGTCACCGGTGCCCACCTATGCTGTGGGAAATGCGTGACCGCCATGACCGATGCGGTGAAAGCTGTTCCGGGTGTGACGGAGTATGACATCCAGAACAAGGCCAAGACCTTCACCGTGAAAGGCGAGTTCACCGAGTCCGACCTGCTGGCCTCCATGAACAAAGCCGGTTTTCACGGCACGGTGAAGTGACCGGTTTCTCCAAGGAGTGAGGCCATCCTGGCCTCAGTGTTTCCGAACTCTGAGGGCTGGAAGCCCTCGCTCCTTGTGGTTGCCCTCCCGTTCGGCCTCGTCTAGTCTCTGCGCCCATTTTCCGATCCATGAGCGCCGAGACTGCCCCTGCCAAGAACTACAAAGACACCGTCCTCCTGCCGAAGACCGACTTTCCCATGAAGGCGGATCTTGTCACGCGGGAGCCTCAACGCCTGGCCAAGTGGCAGGAAGGCGGGCTCTACCAGCGCATCCAGGCGCAGACGAAGGGGAAGCCCACCTTCATCCTGCATGACGGTCCCCCTTTCGCCAATGGCGATGTGCACATGGGCACGGCCTTGAATAAGATCCTCAAGGATCTCATCGTGAAGTCCAAGACGATGGCCGGTTTTCACGCGCCCTTCGTCCCCGGCTGGGATTGCCATGGTCTGCCGATCGAGTTCCGGGTGGTCAAGCAGGCCGCCGGATTGACCCCGGTGGAGATTCGCCAGCGCTCCGAGGCGGAAGCCCGCAAATACATCGACATCCAGCGCAACAGTTTCAAGCGCCTCGGTGTCTTTGGCGATTGGGAGAATCCGTATCTGACGCTGAATCCCGAATACGAGGCAGGCATCCTGCGCACCTTTGGCAAGGCGGTGGAGCAGAGCCTCGTCTATCGCATGAAGCGTCCGGTGCTCTGGAGCTACGGCGCGCAGACAGCTCTCGCTGAGGCTGAGGTCGAGTATAAGGAAAAGACCAGTCCGGCGGTGTTTGTGAAGTTCAAACTAACTGAAGAGTCACAGGCAGCGTTGGGACAAACCAAACCTACCTACTTTGTAATCTGGACCACCACTCCTTGGACTTTGCCCGCAAACCTCGCGATAGCTGTTGGCTCGGAAATCGAATATGGCCTGTTTCACCATGGTAACGAAGTGCTTGTTCTGGGGCTATTTCCAGGACGCTATCCAATGCTTCGCGACTACGATCTTCCTGCTGAAGATGGTCATTTTACCCGTCGAATCGATGGCGATAAGCTGGTTGGGTTGGAATATCAGCATCCATTTCTAGCCAGAGTCAGCAAAGTTTTTTCTGCTGATTTTGTTACGACGGAGACTGGCTCTGGAATGGTTCACATTGCTCCTGGGCATGGTGCAGACGATTATCAGCTTGGCCGTCAGCACGGTCTCGAAATCCTCTCCCCGGTGGATGGCGATGGCAAATACACCGCTGAGTGCGGGCTGCCGGAGTTCGTTGGCAAGCACGTCTTCCAGAGCAATGAAGGGATCATCGCAATCCTAGAGGAAAAAGGTGCGCTGCTGGGTAACGAAAAGTATGTTCACCAGTATCCGCATTGCTGGCGCTCCAAGACGCCGATCATCTTCCGTGCGGTCGAGCAGTTCTTCATCAAGATCGATGACATCCGCGCCCGCGCTTTGACCGAGATCGACAAGGTCGCCTGGCTCCCTGCCTGGGGGCGCAACCGCATCTATGGCACGGTGGAAAGCCGCCCGGACTGGTGCATCAGCCGCCAGCGCACCTGGGGTGTGCCTCTGCCTGTGTTTTATCAGGCGGATGGCACCATCATCATGCGCCAGGACATCGTCAACAAGGTGGCCGACATCGTTGCGAAAGAAGGCACCAACCTGTGGTTTGAAAAAGACGACGCCTGGTGGGCAGAGGCCGTGGGCCTGCCTGCGGATACGAAGCGTGGCAATGATACGCTGGACGTCTGGATCGACTCTGGGTGCAGCCATGTCTCCGTGCTGGATCAGCACCCAGAACTGCACGCCCCAGCGGACATGTATATCGAGGCCACCGACCAGCATCGCGGCTGGTTCCAAAGTAGTCTCATGATGAGCATCATCGCCCGCAATGCCGCTCCTTATAAGAGCGTCATCACCCACGGTTTCGTCGTGGACACCAGCGGCAAAAAGATCAGCAAGAGCGATCAGGGTGCAGCGGGCAAGAACGCCAAGCCCATGACCGCCGACCACTACTACAACACCTACGGAGCCGACATGGTCCGCCTCTGGGTGGCCAGTGTGGATTATCAAAACGAGGTGCCTTTCTCCGAAGACCTCTTCAAGCAGAACGGCGAAAACTACCGCCGCATCCGCAATACGATGCGCGTGTTGCTCGGCAATCTTCATGACGAGAAGAAGGACGGCGTGCCGTCCGCCTCCGACTACACCCTGATCGACCGCTGGATCTTGGAGCGCCTGCACGTCCTCACCAAAGACTGCGTGGACGCCTATGCCGCCTATGATTTCCGCAAGGTCTTCACCCTGGTGAACCAGTTCATCACCGGCGACCTCAGCTCTCTCTACATCGACATCACCAAGGACCGGATGTACTGCGATGCCGCCGACAGCCCCCGCCGTCGCGCCTCCCAGGCCGCCATCCGCGAGATCACCGAGACGCTATGCAAGCTCCTCGCCCCGATCCTCGCCTTCACGGCCGATGAAGCCTGGGAGCACCTAGGCCACACCGACAGCCTGCACCTGGAGTCCTTCCCGCATCCCAACGACGCCTTCGCCCCCGGCGATGCCGCCACTGCCGTGGACCAGCTTCTCCAGGCCCGCACCGTCATTCAGCAGGCCATCGAAAAAGCCCGTCAGGAAAAGAAGATCGGCTCCAACCTCGAAGCCACCGTCTCCCTCACTCTGCCGGAAAAAGGCTTCGACCATACCGTCTTCGGCGACCTCGGCACCCTCCAGGAGTTCTTCATCCTCAGCGACCTCAAGATCACCCGAGGCACCGACCTAACCGCAAGCGTGGACGTCTGCACCAATCCGAAGTGCGCCCGCTGCTGGAGGTTGTTGCCGGACGTTGGGACGGTGGAGGCGCATCCGACGCTTTGTGGGAGGTGCGCTGAGGCGGTGTCCTAACGGCGCGCGGACGCTCTCCTCCGCACTGGATTGGAAAGATCTTCCGATGAGCGACTCATTCAATCCTTACTCGCCTCCGAAGGCTCCGATAACCGAGGAGTCATTGGAGGCAAGACTACCTCGTCCACGCGCCATAAAGTGGGCGACGTTCATTCTAGGCATGTTTACGTTCATAGCGATCATCAACTACTGGAGGGCGATTGCAAAGGTCGGGGCTGTGGCAGTATGGCAAGCAGAACCCTTATTTAACCCTGTCCTTCTCCTGCCTTTTGGGTTTGGCCTCAGCCTGTTTGGCAGAAGCCGAATGGCTTATTATGGCCTCGTCTGCATTCTGGGATTCCTGTCATTTCAAGTTTTTCGGGTCTTTATGGGACAATGGCTGGCACCCACTGCTTTATTTTGGATGGACTTCGGAGAGCGTGCTGGCGAATTTATGGCGAGCTTCTCTTTGTGGGATCTCTTTTATCGGGTCGCTTTTGGCCTGCCAAGCCGCCGTTATTACGGGCTTGTGAAAGCACCAGTTCCCTGAGTGGTTCAAGACAACAGGCTTCCCATTTGGATAAGATCCAAGTACTCTTCCAAACCGAATGAATTCCGTCCGTCTCTTCCCGAAAATTCTGTGTAGAATCATTGTTTGGATTCTTCCAATGAACCTTCTGGATGGATGCCTCAATCGGGATCCTTATTTAAAAATTGATGATCGGTTCACGTTGTCCGCTATTTGTGGCAGTTGTCCCAAATGGCTAGTCATTAACGATCAAAGCCAGAAATGGGATTGGAAGGTTCCTGAAAATAATCGCTTTAAATCTTTTGATGAATTTCTGGAGGCCACGCATTGGACGCTCGAAGATGTCACTGAGTGCAAGCTGTCTGAAGAGGTGATCATCGGACTTTCTCCTGAAGGCCGCTTTATCGCAGACCGCAAAACTGGCAAACTTCATTTGTATCAAAGCTTGTCGGAACGGGATCAAGTTTTGAGGCAGGAGTATGGTCTGGACCCGCAGAAAGATGTTCATCCCCCAAGCCAATGGATGTGGACCCGTAGCCGCTTCTTATGGCCTTGGTTTCTGAGCTACTACATCGGCTGTCTGTTGTTGCTCCCGATTCACACGATTCGATCAGCCCGAAAGGGTTCCCAGGCTCGATCACAGGGACGGTAGACCCGGGCTGAGGATGGTTGCGGTCGTCAGATAAATGATCCTGGTGTTGGCGGTCACATGCCGTTTTATCAGCCGCTTGCCCATGCAGCCGATTTGCACTAACCTCTGGGCATGAGCACGATTGACCTCGCCATCCAACGCGTTGCGGGCCTCGACGAGCAGCTTGCCTCCAAGCTGCTGACCTGGCTGGATAGCCAGCAGGCTGTCAATGTCGCCCCGTCCAAGGAGCGTCCGCTCGGAGCCCAGGCAATGATCGGTTTTGCCCTGCGTGGCGGTCGCGCACCACGCGCGACAGCCGATTGGATGAAGGAACTGCGTGAGGGAGACGCGGACTGACATGCCCTGGGTCATCGATACCTGCCTGTTCATCGACATCGCGGATGCCGATCCCCGGTTTGCCGTTGCCTCGGCGGCGCTCCTCGATGCCAAACGGCCCGAAGGATTGGTCATCTCCCCCGTGACCTACGCAGAACTGGCTCCTGTCTTTGATGGCGATGTCGCCCGGCAGGAACTCTTTCTCTACCACCTGCAGGTCTCATGGTCCGAAGTCTGGACACGAACAGAAACGCTGGCGGCCCACGCGGCCTGGCATCGCTATGTGCAGGCCCGGCGGCTGCGCCGCGTGGACAAGCGTCCCATGGCTGACATTCTCATCGGGGCCTTTGCCGAACGCTTTGATGGACTGCTCACACGCAACGAGAGCGACTTCCGCAGTGTATTTCCCGGAATGCCAATCCTCGTGCCTTGAGAGCGCAGTTTTGCGGTCTTGGTGACCACGAGGATTAAGGGGCAGATAATCGCGTGACCAGGTAGCTCCTGTGTTGGAGCATTTTCACCGTTGCGAAACGGTCACCCGAAAGGCATGATGAGCCCATGACGACCACCGACATTCGTGAGCAGATTGATGCCATGAGCGAAGAGGACCGTTTCTTTGCCGCTGCCTATCTGCACCATCTTGCCCAAGAGCATGATGACGGGCGCAAGATCACCTTGGAGGCGCGAATGAACCGCATGGATTCAGGTGAAAAATTCTCTCTGGAGCAGTTGGTGGATATGCATCAAAAGCTTGAAGCACAAGGCCTGTAACCATGATGGGAGAGTCCAAGCTTTTTTTGGATGAGCACGTCATACGCTTTGCCTTGGCCGCTTCGGCGGCACAGCGTAAAAGCTTATCGCCCACCTCGAATTTCTCCAGAGCCATAGTTTTGAACTGCCGGACTTCCGGGAGTAGGACCGTTCAGGCCGTTGGCTCGACATCAAGACGATGCGATCTACTAGGATCGCATGATAGGGATAGGGGTTCCTGGCAGCCCTGCTGGAGCGTGTGCCTCAGGCCAAAATGACTCAGAAGCAGTAACTCACAGGGCTTTGGTTTTTTGGGATAGAGAATCCAGGAAGTGTTTCGATTAACTACCGCCAAAGAAGCCGCCGAGTTTGCGGATGCGGGTCGGGTGACGGAGTTTGCGGAGGGCTTTGGCCTCGATCTGGCGGATGCGCTCGCGCGTGACTTGGAATTGTTTGCCGACTTCCTCCAACGTGCGTCCGGCGCCGTCCACAAGGCCGAAGCGCTGTTCGAGCACTTCACGTTCGCGGGGGTTGAGGGTATCGAGGACGTCGCGCAGTTTGTCGCGCAGGAGGTTCATGGCGGTGAGCTCCATGGGGTCATGGGCTTCTTTGTCCTCGATGAAGTCGCCGAACTCGGTGTCGCCATCGCTATCGCCCACTTTGGCTTGCATGGAGACGGGCTGTTGGGCCATGCGGAGGACGGCGTTTACACGCTCGACCGGGAGGTGGATTTCCTCGGCGATTTCGTCCGGGGTGGGGTCACGGCCCAGCTCTTGGACGAGCTGTTTGTTCACGCGCATGAGTTTGTTGATCGTCTCGATCATGTGCACCGGGATGCGGATGGTGCGGGCTTGATCGGCGATGCTGCGGGTGATGGCCTGGCGTATCCACCAGGTGGCATAGGTGGAGAATTTGTAGCCGCGGCGGTATTCGAATTTTTCGACGGCGCGCATGAGGCCCATGTTGCCCTCCTGAATGAGGTCCAAGAAGGAGAGGCCGCGGTTGGTGTATTTTTTGGCGATGGAGATGACGAGGCGCAGGTTGGCCTCGATCATTTCAGTTTTTGCGCGAGTGGATTCTGCGACGCATCGGCGCGCATCGGCTGCGATTTGATGGTAACCTTCAGTGGTTTGCCAAGCCTGGAGCTGAAATTGCAGCAGGGCCTCGGGGACGGCTTCGTTTTTCGGATGCAGTTGCAGCTCATGCTCCAGTTGCTCCATGTCACGCAGTTTTTGCTGGATGAGGGCGACGAAGTCTTCGTTGATCTTTTGTTTGAAGAAGAATTTGGCGGTGAGCTTGAAGAAAGCGGCGCGTGCGTTGTTGAAGGCCTCCCGTGTGCTTTCTTTCTTTTTCTCCGGGGCTTTGACGTGGGCGGCGTAAAGGTCACAGCAGCGCTTGTAGCTGTCTTGGGCCTGTTCCAGCAGCGGGGTGAGCTTTTTGAAGTAGTTGTCGCGCTCTTCGGCCTTGCGATCAATGACGAGGCGGTCAAAGCGCTCGAGTCCGTTGGCCAAGCTTTCGGCAAATTGGAGGAAGTTTTTGGCAACGAAGCCGACGTTTTGCAGGCAGCTCAGGAGGTTGATCTCGGCTTTCTCAATGCGTTTGGAAATCTGAATTTCCTGCTCGCGAGTCAAGAGGGGGACCTGCCCCATCTGACGCAGGTACATGCGCACGGGGTCATCAAGGCTGTCCAGCTTGGTATCGGCTTTTTCTGCGGCACTGGCTTCAGTCGTGGCCTGCACGAGCAGCTTCATGGCCGTCTGGCTGGTGAGGTCTCCTTCCTCAATAACACGGATTTCCATGGCACGGAGACGGCTGATGACCTCGTCCATGAGGTCGGGCGTGACGATGCCTAAAGGGAGGGCTTCATTGACATCATCCCAGGTGAGATGGTCTTGATCCTTGGCCAGGAGAATGAGGTTGCGCAGCCGTGCCTGTACGTCCGGTGCATTGATGTCATCATAAACGATGGCCGGGGCACCGGGGGTGTAACTGGTCTTGGGCGGACGACCGCGTTTGCGTTTGATGGGCTGTCCATCTGGACCGACGGCCTGCAGTTGCTCGGTACGTTCGCTGACAGGGTGCAGGCGTGGACGTCCGCGTCTGCGCTTCTCAGTCAGCGCAGCTTCTTTGGCAGAGGCGGCAGAGGATTGAGCGGTTGCAGCCTTGGGGGCCGTTGATTTTCCGGGGGCTGGTTTTTTTTTGACGGCCATAGAGACGCCGTGTTTTCCTTTGGGGGTAAATGACAGCCCGGAGGATGGGCTAAGAACATTGAATATCTTGGCGCTCAGAATATGGTCAAGACATTCTTTGCTTTAGGCAGTCGCCGATTAAAGCATTCTTTGCCAAAAGCTCATCATTCAGTGGTCCTAGATGGATGCGGCCGCCTGAGTTGCGCGGATCAACGGCTATTCCCAGCGAGACATGTTGCGGCTGAAGTTTTTTGTGACGGGTGGTCTTCTTTTTGCCTGCATATGGCTCTGTTGTTCCTAAAGCTGTTTCAGGATCGCCTGCTGCTGGCGGTCTTCATTGGTCAGGGCTTTGGCGGGGAGGGCGGTGTAGGCGCGGAGGGCGAGGGCAGGTTGTTGCTCGTCAAGGTGGGCCTGGATGAGGCGGCGCTGCGCGGGGACATCGCCGGTGAAGCGACGGAGGAAGTCCTGCCAGAGGAGGGCGGTGGAGCCGGTGGTCTGCGCGGCGGCGGTGGCCAGGGTGGCGGCGTAGTGGAGATCGCGCTGATGCGGGGCGGTGCGGAGGCGGTCGGAGAGGACTTTGCGCGCGATGGGGTCCGTTTGGGCGAGTTGAAGGGCGGTGAGTTGCAGCTCAGCCCGGTCTAGGGCTGTGGAGAGGGCCTGGGCGGCCTGGGTTTTCTGGGCCGGGCTGGTGGCCAGGGCGCAGAGGCGGGGCAGGGCGGCGGGGACGCGTGCGGCGGCAAGGCGGAGGTGGGAGGCAAAGGCGATGGGGGCGGGCTGCTCGTCATCGCAGATAGCGGCATGGCAGGTCAGCCAGCGGAGGTAATCGGGATGGATATCGGTCTGTTGGGTGAGCTTTTCGTTAGGCAGGTCATGCTCGGGAAAGCTTTTCAAATGTTGCTCCAGCAGGGGCAGGAGGCGGGAACCCTGATGGGCACGGCGGGCGGCCAGCCAGGCGCGGTCCAGAGTGCGCTCGGAAAAAGGGACGCTGCCGATGAGCTGGCTGAGCTGATAAGAAAGGGCCTCGGCGACATCCCCCGCCTGCATCATGAGGGTGAACTCGAGATCCCGTGCCTGCTCCAGGATGGCCTCATCGGTGTCATCGGCATGGCGTTGAATCCACAGAGTCAGGGCACGCAGGGCGGGTGCGGTATTGCGGGCGGCACGCGCGGCAGCGGTCAGCTGTTGCAGGGTGCCCCAGGTGGCCCCTGGCAGCTCGGTGGCACGGCCCAGGATGGTGACGGCATCGGCGGCGTCTCCCTGTGCCAGGGCACGGCGTGCGAGGGTCTCCAGGGCGGTTTGACGGGCCTGTTCCGGCAGGCGGTCCCCGGCGGCGGCGACCATGAGGTGGGCCTCCAGGAGGTTCACGGGCGGCGCATGGACTAACCAAGTTTGCAACAAGGCCTCGCCCCATTCCGGCCCCAGGATAATAATGGTCCCTTTTTGAACGGTGAGCTGGCGGATTTGATTCAGCGCGGGCTGATCCACCCAGTCGGCCAGGGCTTGGAGCTGATCCTGCGGCATTTTGGCCAAGCGCATGAGAGCGGGCATGGCGGTGTCCTTCGGGGCCTTGGCCAGGTAGGAGGCGGCCTTTGCCTGCATGCTCTGCCAGGCTGCCTCCGCGCCCTGATTTGGCGGTGGGGGCATGAGCCGCCAGGTCCAGACGCCGATGAGGCCCATGTAAAGCAGGATGAGCAGACCGGCGGTGCGTGGGGTGACTTTCATGCGGGGGAGGGAAGGGGAAACGCCTGACCGGTTTACCGCATAGCGGCCTGCTGAGAGTTTAGGACCTGGAGGCGGATGGTGGTCTGGGCGGGAACGGTGACCTCCACCTGGCCCTGGGCATCCGCCATGATGAACTGCGGCTGCTCTGTGGTGAAGACTTGGCAGAGCGCGCCGGGCTGGATGCCTGCAAAGGTGAGCTCCACGGGGCGCAGATCCGCCACCTGCAGGAGGGCGCGCTGCTGACCGGCCTCCAGATAGCGCACGCTGCCGCTACTGACGGCGAGGCGGAGGTGATGCGGGCTGCCCTGGGGACTGAGCACCAGCTCCGTGCGGCGGCGGCCCAGAGTGTGGATGTAGAGGTCCGCCCCGCGCACGGTATAACCAGCGATGCCGACACTGCGGTCCAGGTCCGGCACACCGGAAGTGGCGGGCAGGCGCAGGGTGCGGGCATGGCCGGCATTGACGATGATCCAGTGGCCGGGCCCCTGCTCAAAGAGGCGGGTCTGGGCGGCATCGCGCACGAGCCGGGCGTGGTCCGCGCTGCTCATGGCATGGAGGGGCTGGGCGGCGCACCAGTCCAGCACCCGCTCCACCTCCCACAGGCTGGCCTCGCTGACGGCATCCTGGAAACTGACGGCGACATGCACGGGCGTCATCCAGCGGCCTTCGCCTTCCGCCTGCGCCTGGGCGATGAAAGGCGTGGCGCTGAGAGGGCCTGCCCGGCGCGCGCTGGGGGCCAGGGTTTGGTGGGTCTCGGCCTCGCCCCAGGTATTCGCCGCCGGGACGGATCTGCGGCCTAACAAGGTGTCTTGCAAAAGGGGCTGCACGTTTTCCACCCCCATGCGGCGGCTAAAGGCCACGGCGGCAGGAGTCGGCACCGCCCCCTGGGGCCAGAGCATGAGCTCGATATGCCGGCCTGCGGGCAGGAGCTGGCGATGGATGTAGGCCATGGACCCGGCGACTTCGCGCTCCATCTCCGGGCAGCTTTCCCAATCACGGGGGCGGCTGCGGCTGGCGCTGGCGGCGTGGACCTGGGGCAGGGCAAAGAGGGCGCGGGCGGCGGTCTCATAACGCAGGGCATCGCGGGGATCGAGACCCGGATTGCTGCCGCGCAGGTCGCCCTCGCACACGGCCACGGTGAAGGGCAGGGAGTAGCGGGAAAGGATGCGCTCCGTCATGACCTCCGCCGCGATGGGCAGGCCCTGGAGGCTGGTGGCGGCGGTGAAGCCCTCGCTACCGATCTGCGGCACCATGAGGCGGCGGCCATTTTGCGTGGCCACGTCCGGCACCGGCACGGGAGTTTGTGCGCCTAACCAACTTTCCAAAAACGGCAGAGGCTGGAGCTGCGGTCCGACCTGGGTGGCCAGGGCATCCATCCACACACCGCCCCAGGTGGTGAGGAAAGCCTGATCAAAAGTGCGGCCTGCGGTGACGGAGCTGAGCACCCGCGCACCCTCCGGGGCCTGGAGATCGCGGAAGCCGCCGATGCGGGGACGGACCGCGCCGCTGTCTTGCAACCAGGCGTGCTCGATAACTCGCTGCGTGGCCTTTTCACCTGCCGCGATGGATTGACCTGTGCCCCGCAGACCGAGCCGCTGCGACCAGGCAGTGAACTCCTCACGGGTGCCCCAAGGCACACCCGTGAGGAGGAGCGGCACCTGATGGGCCAGGAGCTGATCCGTGAGAGCCAGCAGGGCTGTCTGCTGCGGGGGGAGAGGTTGCAAAGTGGCATCCAGGATGACGGCGCTGACACGGGCCAGTCCGGCATCCCAGGCGGGCTTCTGGGAGGCCTCGGCATCGGCATACCGCACACGGTAGCCCAGCCATTCCAGGGAGCCTTGCAGCACCTTGGCCGTGAAGGTCTCCCGCGCCGGGCCGGAGTGGATCACCAGCACGCGCCGGGTCACTTCTTGCAGCGGGCCCAGGTGGGCACCCGTCAGCTCCGGGGTGGTGACAAAGGGCACTGCGCCCATGCTGCGAAAGCGTTGCGTGCGTCCGGTGATCTCCGCCTGGGAAATGTCCGCCGGGGCGAAGTCCACCACCAGGGGCCGCACGCCCAGGCGCTTCACCTCGCGGATGCGCTGGTCACGATGCGCCTCAGATTCCGTGGGACCGAGGAACAGCACGCCCTCCAGCGCCCGCCGCGCCTCCGACACGAGATCCAGACCGCCCTCGAGGACGAGCTGTTTGTCTGGGTAAGCCTTGTCCAGCGCCGTGAGCGCCTGGAGGCAGGCCGCCCGTTCGGCGTCCTGGCTGATCGTGTCCAGACCCGTGAGCACAAAGCCGTCGAAGCCCCGCTCCGCCGCCTGCTGCACGATCTCCCGCACCACCAGGGCCACCCAATTCGGATGGGTGGAGTCCAGCCGAACCCAGCCCTTTTTGGACCCTTCCAGGAGAGGAATTTCCACGGACTCCGCCGTCTGGGCCGCCACGGAGCCTTCTCGCACCTCGAAGACATTCACCCGTGCCAGCATTTTGTTCCCCAGGGTCTGCTGCGCTTCAAGATCCACCTTCGCGTCCACGTCCACGATGCACAGGTCAAAGGCGCTCAGCATGACCGCATCCGGTGTAGGAGAGAGGTCCACCATCAGCCGGATGGGATTCACCGCCCCCGCCGTGACCGTCAAATGAATCGCCATTGAAAACACGGCCAGGGAGGACAATGGGCGGTTAAAGAAGGGCATGAGAAGCGCAGGTTTGTTATCAAAAATGAGAACATCACCATGATAGCGTCTCAAATTATGGAATCAATGGTCTGCGTGTGTGTTTACAAACTCCTTACCTAGGACTTCGCAGCCGCGAAGGAACCTTCACCCATTCTTCGCTGCGCGATTGCGCAGCTCCGCAGGAGAGGGGGCGTAACACTCGAAGATCAACGATAAGAGCGCTGTCTCCCTCTTCCCTTTGAAGTTTGGGAACTCGGACATTAGCCGTCTTAGGGGTTCGCTAAACGGTTTTCCGTTTCAGCGCTTCCCCTCGAGTTCAAGGCCTTTGCCGTTGCTATTATTTTGCCTCGTATCGAGGGTAACGTTCCTTCAGCAGCTTGCGGAACTCGGCGGCTTTGTCTGCCTGACCGGCCTTTTCAAGGGCGCGGGCGGCTTTGTCCATGGCTTCGGGGGTGAGGTCGTCGTCTTCGAACAGTTGGGCGGGATACATGAATTTACCGGCGGCGGCCTTGTATTTTTCGAGGGCGGCGTCGGCGGTACCTTGGCTTTCGAGTTTTTGCCCGGCGGCAAAGGCGACGTCGCCCTGGAGGATGAGGAGGAGGGCTTGGGGTTTGCCGTCTTTGGCGAAGGTGAGGCCTTCAAGGGCGACATTTTCGGCTTCGTCGAGACGGCCAAGGCCGAGCAAGGCGCGCCCTTTGGTCATGAGGCCGCGGGCTTTGACGGCGCTCTCGGGGGTGGCAGCGAGGAAGTAGTCGGTGGCCTTGATGCAGGCCTCGTAGTCTTTTGTTTCCAGGAAGGCCATGCCAAGGTAGTTCCAGACGCGAGGGTCGGTATTCTCAGGCGCGTCCGGTGTTGTCGCCAAGCTGAGATACTTGGTCGAGCGTGCGTAAAGCTTCATGTCGTAAAGCTTCAGTCCGAGCCAAGAGACGACATTGGGGGGGATGTTGGCGTTTGAATTGGCCTTGCGATAGTCGTCAATCGACTGGGCCAGAGCATCCACATTTTGTTGGGCATACAAGGCCAGCATGAGCATCTGATTTGCACGGTCCAGGTTGTTGTCCTTGTCGGTCTCAATGGCCTTTTCGAGTGCAGGGATGGCTTTCTCCCAATTCTTTTGGTCAAAGTAACCGCGTCCGATTCCATACCAAGCTTGACCGGCGGCCTGGCTGCGCGGGTACTTGTTTACCAGCATTTCAAAGGCGGCGACCATGGCCTTGGAATCGCGCTGTTCCATGGCAATGAGGCCTAACTGAAGGTATGAAATTTCGGCTGCGTCCGAGTTTGTGTAATCTTTGACCACTCTTTGGAAGTCGCCCACCGCTTTGGGAATATCCTTGGACTCGCGATAAGCCAGGCCACGGCGAGCGAGGGCCTTGGGAATGAATTCATGGGCTGGATTTTCGGCCATGAAAAGTGTGAATGCGCCGATGGCATCCTGATGCCGTGCAGCTTCAGCCAACGCCCAGCCCTTATTGAAGAGTGTTGCTGGCTGGAGCTTGGCTGGGAGTTTATCCAACTGAACATCATTGTAGCTGTCTGCCGCCTGGGCGTACTCGCCTTTGTTAAAGTAAAAATCCGCGCGGATGAGGCGGGCCAGATTGATGAACTCATGCTGGGGGCGCTCTTGCAGGTGCCGCTGGATGAAGGCGGTAGCAAAGTCGGCCAGATCTTTGTCATCCAGGAGGTAGAAACAATAAAGCTTCCAGTAGCCGGCCTCGAAAGCTTGATCACTCCCTGGAAAGCCTTGCTCAATCATGAGATAGACTTCGACGGCACGTGCATAGGCTTTTTTCATGCGATAGGCATTGCCTACGAGCAAAAGCATTTTGGGCCGGGTTTCTCCTTCCGGTAGCACGCCCGAGTTGCGGTTGAAATTGTCAATGACACCGTCGTAATCGCCTTTGGCGAATAAAGCCTGGACGACTCCGACGAGTGCGATACCGCGATTCAGCGGTGTCGTTTCAGGGATGCTGAGAGCACGCTGGAAGAGTGGGATGGATTCTTCAGGCTTACCTGTCTCGGCATAAAGGACGGCGGCCTTGACGCTGGCCTCGGAGAGTACCGCATTGTCTTTGCTTTCTTTGAGGAGATCTAAAAACAGGGGCAGCGCCTCGGTTTTTTTGTCTTCGGCCAGAAAGACGGTGCCCAGCATGAGTAGGCCGGCTTCGCGGTAGGGATTGTCTGTCTTAGTGGAAATGACGCTCTGCAACGCCGAGATCTGGCGTCTGGTATCATTCAGCATCTGATAGGCGCGTGCCTTGTTATAGGAGGCTGCCAGCCTTACTTGCGGGAGAGTGCTTTTGGTTTCACAAAAAGCAAATTGGCGGGCAGATTCTTCGAAGTCTTTGGCATTGAAGCGCATGGCCCCGAGGCGATAAGCGGCTGAAGGGGCACCTTCGGAGTTGGGGTAACGACTGACGACTTCCAGATAATAAGTCTCGGCTACTTTGAGCTGGTTTTGCTTCATGTAGCACTCGGCAATGCGGAAGAGTGCCAAGGGGACTTGTGAACCTGAAGGATAGTTTTGCAGGTACTGGCCAAACGATTGCGTAGCAATAGCGAACTCGCCGCGCTCATAGACCATGCTGGCGTAATCGAAAAGATCTTGGTCGGGTGTCCTGGCCTTCGGCGGTGCTGCAGGTACTTCAGACGGGTCCACTGGAATGGCTCGCGGAATGGGTTTTTGGACCTCTTCTTCCACAGGTATGGCACGGGGCACAGCTTGGCCAAAGACCACCGTGGAACTGATTAAAGAAAGGAGCAGCAGGAGGGGCAGATCGTAACAGCGCATCTCAGTTCGTCGGGGCTTCCGTTTCAGGCTTGCGGGTGGCAAAGGCAATGTTCCAGATGCCCGCCTTTTGGCAGGTATTGAGCACATTGATCACGTATTTATAATCAGCCACTTCATCTCCGCGCAGGATGACGGCTTGATCCTTGTAAATGGAAGCGATGTTCTTTAGCTTCATCAGCAGTTCTTCTTCAGTAAGTTGCTGACCGTTGACGATGATTTCTCCCGCCGATTTAATGTTGATGATGATCTCTCCGACATTGCGAGATTCCTTTTCTTTTCCTTCATCCGCAGCGGGCACACTGATATCCATGACCTGCTCGTTCTTCGCATAATGTGAGGTCACGGCAAAAAAGATGACCAACAGGAAAAGCACATCCACCAGCGGCGCTAGCTGCATGGGGGTCGGCTCAATGGAGTGCTGTTTGCGAAAGTTCATGATGATTCATTCCCCAAAAGGATCATTCACCGGAACGCCCTGCCACAGCACGGGCAGCGCGTTTGTATTGCACGGCCAGCAGCGCCATGAGGTGAGTGGTAGCGGCTTCCATTTCAGAAATGAGGCGGTTCACCTTACCGCGAAAGATAGCATAAAAAATCAGGGCAGGGATGCCAATGACCAAGCCTGAGGCAGTGCATAGCAGGGCCTCCGACACCCCTTGGGCCAAACCCAGTTGATTGGAGCCTCCATATTCTTTGCCAGAGATTGCATGGAAGGTGGTGATCATGCCCAAAGTGGTGCCCAGCAGTCCCAGCATGGGAGCCACTGCGCCAACATCCCCCAGGTAGGCAATTCTGGCCAGCAGGAGGCTCGATTGGCGGTTGCCCTCGGCTTCGGTCACTTCTTTGACTTCTTCAAAACTGGCCGTCGGGTTACGTGTGGCGAAATCCAAAGTTTTGGCGGTGATGCGGGCAATGCATTCGTTACGCCTATTACAAACGGCTAACAGTCCTAGATAATCTTGCTTGCGGATCAGGGCATCCGCCGAGTTCATGAAAGCATCACTGACCACGGTCCCCTGACGAACTGTGAAGGTGAACAAGACGATAAGGAAGGCCGTGATCATGGACAAAACAATCAGCGGGTAAGCCATGATCCCGGTGCTTTTGATGAAGCCTTCCAGTGTCAATGCGTTGGCAAAAGGATTGTTTTCATCTGCGCCCGCAGGGGCGACCTCACCTGAACTTGGCACCATAACAGTCGGAGCAGCGGCGGTTTGAGCTTGAGCCACGGGAGCCAGCCATGTCATCGAGACGGTCAGGAGGGCGAGGGCGAAGAGTATAGGGCGATGCATGGGCGTGCGACTGTAGGCGCGAGGGTGAAGGATGCAAGAGTCGAGGCGATGGCTAGACGAATCATGTGACGACACGGGCATGTAAACCGCCACTTCGTGACGAAATTCGCCTTTGCTCACAGAAACTCGTGGATTTTTATCGGATCGTTAGATTTTCCAGAATATTTTTTATTCAATCCTGCCGAAGATTATTTCTTCGATTTCGGATAAATATCCCAAACAGAAAGCGAATTCGAAGCCATTTTGGCACTTCGGCCCATTTTACATGCGTCTTGGATCGAACATGACAAGAGGACTCCTGCTCACTCGAAAAGCTTTGCCAAATGACGCGCTTTTAAGAAGAAGCCTCTTTGAAAATCCGCTATAAGACCATGGGTCTGAGCGCGGCTTCTTTTTCCAAACACGGAGGGATGGTTCTGCGGAAGTCATCAAGGCTGACTGGTTTGGTCAAAAAGGCATTCATGCCGACTTCTTTGCACTCTTCTTTGACACCCGTCAGAGCGTGGCCCGTCATGGCGATGATGGCAGGCTGATTTTTAAGATGGAAGTTCGTGCGAATGGCGCGGGATGCATCAATGCCTCCCATGACGGGCATTTGCAGGTCCATAAAAACGAGGTCGTAACTGCCTATTGTAACTTTTTCGATGGCTTCCTGTCCGTTGTTAGCGACATCTACTTGGGCATAACCAAGGCGCTGAAGGAGCATCGTGGCTATTTTTTGATTCAGTGGCTGATCCTCGACGAGCAGGATGCGCGCAGGGTGTTGCTTGGCAAAGCTGTCCCCTTGAGCATTGGCTGCGGCAGAAATCGCCCGGTTGGTGCCTGAGGAAATTTGAGCATCATGGATGGACTCCCCAGCTCGGCTTGGAGTGTATTGAGCAGCTTGGTTAAAAAAGCTGTTGAGAATAGGAGGAGTCGGTGGCGCTGGAGGCGGCGGTTGCAGCCACTCGGGGTTTGGATCGGGAGCTGACATCGTGTGGTGGGCGGTCGCCTGTGGCGGGTTAGGTGGTGCGCCCCACGCATTGGGGGCTATGGAGGCAGTGGATGCATTGACTGAGATGGGAAAATGAGAATAAGCGGGAGTGCCGATGTGGCTTAGATGTAGAGGGGTAGGCGGAGGAGCCGGTGTGCTGACGATGCGTGGCATCCGGATCAATTCGGCAAGGTGACGCAGCATTTCGCGGCGCTTGGCGGGTTTGCTTAATTTGACAAAACGCGCGTAGCCACCGGGGGCAAATTGGTCGCGTAACTTCCATAGTGTCAGAGGCAGCAGCAGCAGAATGCCCACGCCTTGGCCCGCCGCTGCTTGCATGTAGGGCAGGGCGCTTTCAGGAGTATGATTGCTGGCATCGAAAATAAAGACGGCTGCGTCTTCCAATTCCAGGCTGAGACCGGCAGCAGGCACCGGTAACTTAGGCAGCGAAATCGCAGCGACAGCCCATTGCTGAAGAGTCTGCTGAAGGATCTGCTGAGTGGTGGTATGTGGGCTATGGTAAATGATGCGCCGGTCTTTGACTCCATCCTGCCAATGGATCTCTTCTTCTCTGCCAATATCATCCTGAGCGATCCGCAGAGGCAGTTCAAAAAAGAAGTCGGAGCCATGACCATCTTCACTGATGACACTGATTTCACCGCCCATGAGGCGGCAGAGTTTACGGCAGATGGCGAGGCCAAGGCCCGTGCCGCCATACTTGCGTGTGGTGGAGCTGTCCGCTTGAGTGAAGGCCTGAAAGAGACTGCTGATTTTTTCAGATGAGATGCCGATACCGGTATCGCGCACGGAGAAGTGAAGATGGGGAATGTCTCCATTCTTGGTCTTCCGGTTGACCTGACGGGCGAGGATGAGGATTTCACCCTTCTCCGTGAATTTGATGGCGTTGCCGACGAGATTGACCAGCACCTGTTTGATGCGCTGGAAGTCCCCCTTGAACATGCGTGGCAAGGCAGGGTCCATGTGGAAATTCATCTCGATCTTTTTCTCCGCTGCACGGTAAGAGAAGACATCGGCGACTTCTGCGAGGAGCTTTTCCATCTCCACAGGCATGTCCTCGATTTCCATCTTGGCGGATTCGATTTTGGAGAAATCGAGAATGTCATTGATGAGATGCAGGAGGGACTCGCCTGAAGAGCGGATCATGCGCACCAACTCCTCCTGTTCATTGTCCAGTCCCATTTCGATGAGCAGTGATGTGGTGCCGATGATGCCGTTCATCGGGGTGCGGATTTCATGGCTCATGTTGGCCAGGAAGTCTCCTTTGGCTGCGGTGGCGACTTCGGCTTGTTTTCGTGCCTGTTGAAACTCGCCCAGCATTTGCTGACGCCGGGATTCCTCTTGTTGAAAGCCGGAAATGGCATGATTGAACTGCGCCTGAAGGGCATCCAGATCGTCATGACCTTGGACATGGAGACGATGGTTGAGGTTGCCCTGGCGCAATGCCTCAAAGCCTTCTTTTAGAGCTGTTGTTTTGCGGGTGATGCTACGACCGACGAGATAGAAGCCGAGAATGGTCGGCAAGAGACCGATGGCGGCACCGAGAATCGGCACCATTAGGCGAGACAAATTCAGCAGATGGCGAATGTGAACCCTCGGTTGGCGCGCGATGAGGACCCCGGCAATGCGACCGTCGGCATTGATCAGAGGAGCTCCGGCCAGCAACCATTCGTGCGGTTGATCCAGTCTGGCCACAAGCATGTCCTTTGACTCCCCGATGACTACGGAAGAACCTGCCATGACGCGATAGACGATGTCTTGCAACTGCTGTGTATCCGGTTCGATCGGTTGCAGGTCCACGGCGGTGTCATGCACGACGATGAAAGGGGTCTTGATCATCGGTGGCAGCCCGGGGTCGATATTGGGACCGACGATTTCCACCCTGAGGCCAAGATCCTGAATCAATGGGGGAACGTCCACAACCTGAAGACGCATCTTGAGGTGGACGATCGACTCTCCAGTCAGGGTTTGAGAGCCTAACAAAGTCTCTGGAGACAACCCCTGGGCGTGCAACTCCGACTGGGCCGCCTGAACGATGCCGCCCATGTAAGAACGCTGTGCCATTCGCAGGATCTGAAAGTCCTGCCACACAAAGGCCGCGGCAGTGACAAAGACACCCACGATCACGGCCATGACGCCTAGCACCATGAACCGTGTGGCGATGGGGAAATGCAGATTCATGCCTGAACGTCATGAGTGGCCCGGTCACGTGCGACCCCGCGTCGCACTGTGGCGACGAGGTGCTCCAACGTGTAGGGCTTTTGCAGAACATCGGTGAAGCCGATGGCCATGCAAAGATCACGTGCATCTTCCTGAAAGTAACCGCTGCAGGCGATCACGGAGAGGTCAGGGTCCAGTTTTTTGAGTTCCTCAAGAGTTTCAAAACCGGACATGTCCCCAGGCATGGTTAAATCTAAGACGACGGTGGCAAAGCGGTTTTGCGTTTGCATGTTTTGAGCCACCATGCCGAGTGCCTGGCTGCCAGTATCACTGACTTCCACTTCCATGCCGTGAGCATTGAGAATGGCTTTCGCGACGGCGAGCATTTGTGGCTCGTCATCCACGACCAGGATGCGCCCATGAGACCGATGGGTATTGGAGGAGGTAGATCCTAACATAAACGTGAAGGGTGAGGTTGAAAATGAGATGGCATTATCAGGCGGCGGTGTAGGCCAGGCATTTGATTTCATCCAAGCTGGTGTGCCCGGCGATGACCTGCATGAGGCCTTCTTGATAAAGCGAAAAGAAACCGTGTTTGAAAGCACAGGCGCGCATGGCGGACATGGGGGCTGCCTCTTCAATCAGGTCCCGCAGTTCCGTGCCGATCTCATTGAGCTCCATGAGCGCGACCCGGCCTGAATAACCGGTGCCGTGACATTCCTGACAACCGACGGCTGTATAAAGCGGTTGGGTCAGAGGTTGGGTGATCACGCCTTGTTTGGCCATGAGTTCCTGAACATCTTGCGGAGCCTGCATGGGGCGCTTACAATAGGTGCATAAGCGGCGCACAAGGCGCTGAGCCTGTGAGAGTGCCAGGGAGTCGGCCAAAAGGTATTTTTCCACCCCCATGCTCATGAGACGCGAAACAGCACGCAGACTGTCATTGGCGTGCAGGGTCGTGAGCACCAAGTGACCTGTAAGCGCCGCATTCACTGCGGCATTCGCTGTTTCAGCGTCACGTGATTCACCGATGAGAATGATGTCCGGGTCAGCGCGCAGGAGGGAGCGTAGGCCATTGGCAAAGTCGAGCCCTACATGAGGATTGGTCTGTGTCTGGTTGATGCCCTCCACTTCATATTCAATGGGGTCTTCGATGGTCTGGATATTGACGCCGTCATCGTTCACACTGTTGAGCAGGGCATAGAGCGTGGTGGTCTTTCCTGAGCCGGTGGGACCTGTCACCAAAACGAGTCCTTGATCCCGGGTCATCGTGCGGTTGAGGATATCGATTTGGCGTTGTCCCAGATTGAAATCCGAGAGCCGCTTCACCCCATCCTGCTTATCCAAAAAACGCATGATGACTTTTTGAAATTCACGCCGAGTAGGCACAGCCGCAACACGAACATCCAAACGCCGACGACCAATGCTGAGGCCAAATCTGCCGTCCTGACATTCCTGCCGGTTTTGATTCATCCCCGCGTAGTTTTTCAGTAATGCCACGAAGCGATTCAACTGTGACTCCGGTGCTGTGAGGATGGTCTTCATGTTCCCGTCCATGCGTGCACGGAAGCGGGCGAGGTTATAAAACTTCTCCAAATGAAGGTCTGAAGCACGGCAGCGAATCGCGGTGAAAAGCGCCCATTGGACAAGTTCCTCCGCCGTGTGGTTGGGATTGGCCGGATTGATCCGTGCCATGTCCTCCGCCATGATGTCCACGACGTTTTCATTGCCGGTGACCGAGGCGGTCAGTGTGGACTTATCCATCTTCGCCACACCGCTGGGGTCAAAGGTGGCGCCGGCACGGTTGATGGCATCTCGAATGGCCGCAGGGTCTGCCAAAACGGGGATGATCTTGACCGCCGAATTGCCCATGGAAAGCCACTCATCCTCAAAGGAATAACAATCGTTATGTTCTGAGAGGAGAAAGACGGCGTTTTTGCCGATGTAGAGCGGATAGACTGTGTGACGCTCCAGGAGGGGGAGGGGGAAGACGGTCTGCCGCTGGGCCTCACTGGCTGCAAAGCAGAGAGTGCGTCCTCCACTGATCATGTGTTGCAGCGCAGGCCCCAGGTTGCGCAAAACGGAGTTAAAATGACTCGCCTCCAATTTGGAATGTTTTTCCTTCTGGCTCTCGTAGAAGCCTCGCATCTTGGTCACTTCAGCAGGCTCAAACGGGTAATGCTGCATCAGCCACTCAAAACTACCCTCCAGGCCAAGCTCGGAGAACTGGGGCGGCTGCACATTTTCCAAGGCATTTTGCTGGGCGATGGGTAGCTGCCCAAATCGTTGCACCAGATCTTTGCGCGTTTTTTGATACTGATCAGGCGTGATCAGCACACGAATGGTGAGGAAGTGGGGCACCCCCCAAGTGTCTCCAGCACGCGGATTATGATGGGCGATGACTAGCAACGGACCCACCATCGTGACAGGTAGCCAAGGATCGGCCACATAAGGCACACGTCCCAGCTTGCGCACGATGCGCTCTGCCTCGGGGGAACAGCTCTCTCGCAGAAGATTGACGGGCAGCATGTTATGCTGGAGCGCCAAGCCTTCGATGGACAAGATCGCAGCCTGCTTGGCGTCGATTGTCGTGGCAGGTAGATTACTTGCTTCTCCAAAGGATTGGGATGCAAGCGGGGCCTGGGATAGTAGTTGAGCAGACATGGGGGGCGCAGGGGCTTAGCGACCGCTGGATTGGTAATTGGGCGGGAATTGAAAGGGCTCCGTCAGGTCGGAGCCATCGAAGACCATCTTGAGGCCGGTTCCCGATTGGCCAGGGCGTATCAGCTCATATGAGCGACCATTCCAACGAATGCGGTAATCCTCATCGGAGGAGGAATTCTCCGGATTGTATTCAGGTGGAACAAAGGGGGAGCCGATGGAGGCCTTGTTCTCATCCGGGTTCCGGTATTGCAGATCGCGCAATACAATCAATTCATCAGATGTGGTTTCATCTCGTCGGATGAAATTCATTTCCCTGTTAACCGTGGACCAGGTGTGCAGGGCAGAGTTGAGCATTTCCACACGAGAGATGGCGAGTGCTTCCTGGCTCGCCCCAAAAGCACCATTCATGCTCACAATGACGACGCCTGTTAACACGCCTAAAATCGAAATTGTGATGACCAGTTCAGACATGGAAAATCCTTGTCTGCGTCGCCCGAGGCGCTTGCAGGCAGGAGGGCGGGAATCGGAGATGTTCCGGGGCCTTTCCATGGCGGTCAAAGTTTCAATACAGAATGTTTTCTTTGCCCCCTGTGCCCGTCGGCCCGGTGAGCTTCATTTTGGTCATCGTAATGATGCTGGCATTGAACTGCACTTCATAGCCTGCGGGCATGTATTGCAGCAGAGTCGGCTCCGCGTAGCTCATGTAAGGCCGCAACAAGGCATACCGTGCCTCATTACTGGAGGCCGCTGCCCAGTCGATTGTGGCCTGTGTGCGTCCCCTGACTTGGATAAAAGTGGCCTGAGCCAGATTCAGGGCCTCGGCACGTGTGATGGCTAGATTTTTCTCGCTGTCAGCCCTCATTCTCGTGATGGAGGGGATGGCCATGAAAGCGATGATCCCGATGATGGACACGCACGCCATCATCTCCACAAGGGAAAAACCACGATAAAAAAACCTCCAGTTAAGGCTGGTGTAAAATGAACGTGTGATCGTCATAGTTCAGGTGGGTGGAAGTCAAATCACTCATTCACCAATTCCACTCTCGGCATGTCGTTATCCTGCCAGGCGGGTAAAGTGAGGTATTGTTTGGCACCGTAGAGCGCAGCAGAGATGAGCTTATCCGTGCCGGCTTTATCTTTATATTCGTCGAAGTGCTCGATCGTGGCGGAATCCAAGAATCCGGCCCGTTTGTTAGGGTCTGGATTCTGCAAGTCAGGCCTCAACTTTTCGAATCGTGCTGACGTTGTAGGCAGTGCATTGTAAATGGTTCGGATCGCCGAAAGGGTCTGAATCTGGGCGGTCTCTTCTCCGTTGACCGTGGAGCGGACGCGAGATTGCGACATGACCCATGCATTGACGGCTTCTTGGACTGCCGCCTGTTGCTGCCTAGCCACGATACGATTGGCATCTCGTGCACCATTGGAAATAGCACTAACAGCCAAAGCTGCCATGATTCCAATGATTGCGATGGTGAAAACAGCTTCCACAAAGGTGAAGGCCTGTTTTGATGTCTTTAGTGCAGGGGGGTGCATGGGGGTATCTAAAGAAGCTGTTAAACAAAAAATCCGCCGGGGAGATTATCCCCGGCGGATCAGAGGTCTGCCCGGTTCGTCAACCCATGATCAGGAGATCAGGAGATGGCGTCCAGAGCCTGGAGCCGGGCAGAGTCAGGAGACGGAATTATACGATTTAGACACTTAAGCTGGCATAAGTTTGGAGCTGGGTTAAAGTTGTGGATGGCCCGACCTCGATCTCCCTTGGATACGCTCCATCAAGCCGCGCAAGTCTTCGCGCGGCATCCCCGT
>Ga0247832_1000395_pt1 | contig 89449 bp, 88 predicted proteins | sample LaCruzMarch2015__10_FD_192407 | JGI IMG/M metagenome (GOLD analysis project Ga0247832, IMG submission 192407) | Freshwater microbial communities from meromictic Lake La Cruz, Castile-La Mancha, Spain - LaCruzMarch2015_4m | ecosystem: Environmental > Aquatic > Freshwater > Lake | place: Spain... | reverse complement strand
AAGATCGCAAACCGATGGGCCTGTTGCGGTGGAGGACTTGGACCAAACCGAAGCCAACAAAGCATTGGCTGTTTCCCTCATTGAAGATGTATTGATGGGTAAAAACCCTGGAAAGATCACCGAATACATCAGTGCCGAACAATACGACCAGCACAACCCGGGAATAAACGATGGTTTGAGTGGTATTGTAGAAGCCGTACAGCACCTCACTGCCCAAAACAACATGTTCAAGTACACTAAAATCCACAAGGTGTTGGGTGAAGGCAACTTCGTGCTTACGGTCAGTGAAGGCGAATGGAATGGCGGTAAAAAACACGTATTCTATGACCTCTTCCGAATGAAAGCGGGTAAAATCGTAGAACATTGGGATGTGATTCAGCCTATTCCGACCGAAGGATTGGCAAACAATAACGGCATGTTTAACTTTTAAAACACAAAATAATGACTATCAAAAGCATTAAAATCGTAACGGCACTTTTTGTGCTATTTTCTTTCCTGGCATCGGCATCCTGCGATAAGGATGATGATCCGACTCCTGCCTTAACCTCTAAAGAAATATCTCTTAATGCATTTTATGCACTTTTTAGAGACTACAGTGAAGAGGATACAAAAAAATACATCCACGAGAACCTCATTCAGCACAATCCTTTTGTTCCAACAGGAAGAGCAGCTTTGATAGGCTTTTTACCTACCCTTAAACAAACGGAGATTCAATTTACCAATCACCGCATCATTCAAGATGGTGACTTTGTAATGCTTCACAACTCTTTTGCTAACGCACAAGCTTTTGGAGCCTCTAATATTGTTACTTTCGATATCTATCGAATGAAAGACGGTTTAGTTCAGGAGCATTGGGATGCCATAATGCCTAATACACCACCGAATCCTTCTGGCAGAACCTTAACCGATGGTTCTGTGGCAATCAAAGATTTGGATAAAACTGCAGCCAATAAAGCTCTTGCGACTACTATCATCAATACCATCATCAGTGGAACGCCAGAACAAGTAGGAGCGGTTGTAACCAACAATTTCTTACCTGACTATAAACAACACAGTCCAACAGTAGGTGACGGGGTAAATGCAATTTTTGCGGCTTTTGGTGTTGAGCAATGGGTTTATACCAAGAACCACAAAGTGATAGCCGAAGGAAATTTTGTCCTGACCATCTCTGAAGGGACAGCCAAAGGGGTTCCTTCTGCATTTTATGATCTTTTCCGTTTTGAAAACGGAAAAGTGGCTGAGCATTGGGATGTGATTCAAGCCATTCCGACCACCGGATTGGCCAATACCAACGGCATGTTCGGAGGATTCTAACTTTTTCAATATCAACAATTACAGTGTCAACTTGCGCGTGATGAATATCAGGCTTTTCTATATTTCATCACGCGGAAGTTGGCACCATCACCACTTAAACTTTAACCATCATGACTGAAAATTCAATTTCAACACTCGGCTTGATTCTTTGTACCGTACCTGGAATACTCCATATTGTGGAGGTAGCTTTTCCTATATGGGCTCGATGGATTATTAATTATGTACTTCCATTGTTTGAACCTGGTTTACCAAAAGCCAAGAATTACATGGCTTTACGTCAAATTCAAGAGTAAGAACTATCTTCCTGAAACCGATGTAACCAGACCATTTCGGATTGCCATGTATGTGGTAGGCGTTTACTTTTTTATTGCCGGCTTTCTAATTGACTTTTTAGATCTGGTATTTCCTCCCTGGGTCACACCGGTTCCACACACGAATAATGAGAATTGGATATGGGCTAAACTCATTGCCACCAACTTTACTTTTTCATTAGATTGATTTATTTTGGTGCAGGTAGCATGAAGAAAATCAGTACCGTTTGGGTAACGGCTATTCTCTTTATGTTTATTTACAACTGTAGAAACAGTTTCATCAATTTCTTTCAAATTGGCGTTCCCGCACCAACAGGAGAATATGGTTGGTTGTCTGTAATGGACGGGTCTATTATATGGCCAGCAACAGCAGCAATAGGGTATCAACTTTTATCTGCTCGTAAATCACAGTCTTTGGGAATTCAATAATTTTTAACTTCTGCAATCATTTTCAACATGAAAAATATCATCATCACCGGCAGCAGCAACGGATTCGGATTCAAGGCTGCCAAAGACTTTGCCGATCAAGGCCATCAGGTTTTTGCCACCATGCGCAATCCTGAGGGAAAAAATGCAGCGGCAAAAGCCGAATTGGAAGCACATTCCGCCCACATCAATGTGGTGGATATGGATGTGACCAACGATGCGTCTGTACAGGAAGCGATGGCGGGCATCCTGGCCGCTGCGGGAAACATCGACATCCTCATCAACAATGCCGGGATTATGTATCTCGGCATTACAGAGGCTTTCAGTGTGGCTCAGGCGCACCAGCAGATGGAAACCAACTACTATGGTGCCATTCGGGTCATGCAAGCGGTGCTGCCGGCCATGCGCAAGGCAGGTGCTGGCTTAATCATCAATACCTCTTCGCTGGTAGGCCGTATGTCGCCACCGTTTTTTGGCACCTATACCGCCACCAAACACGCCTTAGAAGGCTACTCCCAGGCGCTGCGCTATGAAGTTTCGCCTTTTGGGGTGGATATCGTCATGGTAGAACCTGGTCCGTTCGGCACAGGGTTATTGGCATCGGGGCAAGCACCTGCGCACAGCGAAGTGTTGGAAACCTATGGTCAGTTGGCAGGTGTTCCGTCTGCCATGGGCGAAAACTTTGCACAAATGCTACAAAGCGACGGCGCACCCGACCCCCAATGGGTGGTGGATGCTTATTTGAAACTGGCTGAAATGCCCTTTGGTAGCCGTCCGACAAGAACCGTAGTGGGCATCACGTGGGGTGTTGATGAGATCAATGCGTTGACACAGCCCATTCAGGATAGAGTGATCAAAGAAATGCAGCTCGAATCTGTTTTGGGGGGTGTTTCAGCGTAATCATTGCACTTTAAGTTCATTTTTATAAAATCACAGGGGTTTCGGCTCTTGTGATTTTTTTGGATTATGGTTTTTTAATTGGCTACAACGTGGGCATGGATGAGGTAGTCGCGTTTAGTCGGCTATCGCCAACCATGCCAGGTTGGGCGATTGTACTATTTATTATTTTCGTAATATTGTTTAATAATCTCTTTTACTCGCTCAACTGGAATATCAAGGAGGTCCGCTATTTCTTCGTCTGATTTTCCCTTCAAATGAAGTTTTATAACTGTCTCGGCTTCTTTTTCATTTTTGCCTTCTGCTTTGCCTTCTGCTTTGCCTTCTGCTTTTGCTTTCTTTGCTAACAATTCTTTCTCTCCCCGCTCATCTTGCTCCTTAATCCCCACATTATCATAAGCCTTCAGCTCTTCTTTGCTCCACTGATACTTATCTGCTTCGATAAAAGCAGTCTTTAAGCCTTCATCTTCATTTGCAAAATCGGGGATGACGTGCAGTTCTTCAGCATGCTTGATGAAATAAGTCCACTTGTCAATCGGGGTATCCAATTCGTGCATTTGTTTCGTGAACTTGGGCAACTCCATGAATGAAAACTGAATGTCCTTCAGCAAGTGTTCGTTGGTCGCCTTATTTAATATTAAATGCCGGGTATGGTAATCTGCATCGGTACCAAAAGGAAAATCCAGAATCCCAATAAAGTATGCAGGATGCAGCAGCGGGTAGTCCACTCCTTGATCTATTTGCATGGAGTAGTCCCGTGAGATGTAGTATTGTACCCGCTTGTCGAAACCGGTTTTGTCGGCCACCTGCATTTCTACCACGAACTTTCTGCCCGATTGGTCAGTCGCTCGAACATCAAGGACGGTTGCTTTCTCTCCTGCGATGCGTGGGAACTGGTACGGGTTAGCGATCGAAACGCTCACCACTCGATGATCCCCCTCCAACTCTAAAGCAGCGTTTAAAAACGAGATGAGCGGAGCCGTTTTTTGCTCGTTGCCGAATATCTTTCGGAAAGCAATATCGTTTTTTACGTCTGCGAACTGCATAAATCGAATCTTTGTACAAAGATACTACAAAAAGGCAAAAGGACAAATTTAAACACAATTAGTTTTATTTTTTGAATGGTGTAGCGCTACGGGGAGCTTAAGGCAACCGCTACCGCAATATGGCAACGTTTAACGCTGGCCAAATAGAAATCTTTCCAATAGTCGGGGCTGGAGGGTGGTGGAGTCTTCCGGGATCACACGGGGTAGCCCATGCCGGACGTTGGGGGCATGGTGCACCTTTCCCGTCGCATCAATCAGGGTATAACAGCGCAGGGTGGGTTTGCAGCGTGGGCCGGTGGTTTGATCCATTACGGTAACTGGAATAGCGGCATTGCTGAGCCATTCTTCCATGCGTTTTTCGTTTTCGATCGTTTTGGAAGTCACGCAGGAAACGGCCGAAAAAGCCGATAAAATCAGGGAAAGAAAGATGGGTGTTTTTTGCATATCACAAAATTTATACAAATGATCAAACACGCTATGGATCAAAAAGTTGATGTAGGTGGCTAGACCATGAGAGGGCTGGGGTAGAACACTAACACCACGCGGGGAAACACATAAAAAAATCACCCTACTCCCCTACCCCAAACAAAAAACCGTCCCACAGCACCAAGGCACTGTGGGACGGAACAAAACAACCTCACCAGGTGTAAGGCTGCGTATATTTTCATAATTTACTCTACTGGCTTCACCTCATCCGCAGCAGGTGCATCCGGCGCGGCATCTTGAGCAGGCGCTGCGTCTTCCACCACCTGATCTGCGGCCGTTTCTGCAGACATGACGGTTTCTTCCGCAATGTCCTCCGCAAAACCAAGCGGCGTTTCAACAGCATCCACCACGTCGTCGGCGATGATGGCGGCAGTTGCTGTTTCAGCCACGCCAAGGGTTTCGGCACCTTGTTTTTTGCCACCGCGACGCGTTTTCTTGGTCGTTTTCACCTTGCCTGCGTTCGGGTTGTACACCTCGTTGAAGTCTACCAGCTCAATCATGGCCGTTTCAGCACCATCGCCGCGACGGAAGCCGAGCTTGATTACGCGCACGTAACCACCGGGGCGCTCGCCGATGCGGGCTGCAATGGGGCCGTACAGCTCTTTGAGGGCTTCTTTGTTTTGCAGGTAACCGAACACTACACGACGAGAGTGCGTGGTATTGTCTTTGGCTTTAGTGAGGATGGGCTCCACAAAGCGGCGCAACGATTTGGCTTTGGCCACCGTGGTGGTGATGCGCTTGTGCTCTATGAGCGCAATGGCTAAGTTGCGCAGCAGCGCTTTGCGGTGCGAGGCCGTGCGGCCTAAGTTGTTGATTTTATCTCCGTGACGCATAACGGCGGTACCTATCGGTATTTAGGTGGCGGCACCGGGGCTGCGTATAAGCGCTCGACGGTTACCACACTTGTGAACAAATAAATGTTGTTGACTATTCCTCTTCGAGCTTGTACTTGCTCAGATCCATGCCAAAAGTCAGGCCTTTTTCCTGAAGCAACTCTTCTATTTCGACGAGCGATTTCTTGCCAAAATTGCGGAACTTGAGCAATTCGTGGGTATCAAAACGCACCATTTCAGCCAAGGTGTTGATCTTGGCGGCCTTGAGGCAGTTGTACGCGCGCACGCTCAGGTCGAGGTCTTCCAGGGAAGTCTTCAGGAGCTTGCGCATGTGGAGGATGTGCTCGTCTACCACGTTTTCTTGCCGGTCGGTGGGCTTGTCGAACGTGATGTTGTCATCCGTGATCAGCATCAGGTGCTGGATGAGGATGCGGCTAGCCTCACGGATGGCTTCTTCCGGGTGGATGGTGCCGTCGGTTTTTACCTCAATGGTCAGCTTCTCGTAGTCGGTGCGCTGGAGTACACGGGTATTTTCTACGCGGTACGACACATTTTTGATGGGCGTATAAATGGCGTCAATCGGAATCACGCCAATGGCCGCATCTTTGGTGATCATCTCGTCGGCGGGCTGGTAGCCACGGCCTTTAGTGATGGTCAGCTCCAACTCGAGGTTGACAGACGGCTCCATGCGGCATATCAACAGCTCGGGATTCATCACCTTGAACACGTTGGTGACTTCTTCGATCTGGCCTGCGTGGAATTCTTCCTTGCCGCTGATGGTCAGGTATATTTTTTCCGACTGGCTGGCTTTGTCGTCGGGGACCAAGTGCCGGATGCGGATTTGCTTCATGTTGAGGACAATGTCTACCACGTCTTCCACCACACCTTTGATGGTGGCGAACTCGTGGTCTACACCGCCGATCCGCACAGCGCTGATGGCCCAACCTTCCAAAGAAGACAGGAGGACACGGCGCAGGGAGTTGCCGATGGTTTGGCCAAAGCCCGGCTCGAGGGGTTTGAATTCAAAAATCCCTTCAAAATCGGTTGCTTTTTGGAGCAGAATTTTTTCGGGTTTTTGAAAATTGAGGATGCTCATATGCAGGTACGGCTTTGGTTTACTTAGAGTACAATTCGACGATCAACTGTTCGTTGATCTTTTCGGGAATTTGATCCCGCTGAGGGTAAGCCAGGAAGGTGCCCTTCATCTGATCGGGGTTCCACTCCAACCAGGTGTACTTGCGCACGTCGTTGGTCTTAGAGCCCACGTTGGAGGTGATGATGTCCATGTTCTTGGAACGACCACGTACAGCAATCACGTCGCCCGGTTTTACCGAGTAGGAAGGGATGTTAACCACTTCTCCGTTGACGGTCACGTGGCGGTGTCCGACCAACTGGCGGGCACCACGGCGGGTGGTAGACATGCCGAGGCGGTACACCGTGTTGTCGAGCCGTGCTTCGAGAAGTTGCAGCAGGATTTCGCCTGTGGCACCCGAGCGGCGCTGGGCCGAGTGGAATGTTTTGCGGAACTGGCGCTCGAGTACGCCATAGGTGTACTTGGCTTTCTGCTTCTCCTTCAACTGAACGGAGTAGTCGGAAGCCGTTTTTTTCTTGCGCGACAAGCCGTGCTGCCCCGGTGGATACTTCCGGCGCTCAAAGTACTTGTCGTACCCGAAAATGGATTCCCCGAACGAGCGGGATTTCTTGGTGGTTGGTCCTGTATAACGAGCCATTACTTGAGTTGAGGGTTGAAGAGTTGAGGAGTTGAGCAAACCGTATGGGCTGCTCAATTACCGGCAACCATTATACACGGCGGCGCTTGGGTGGACGGCAGCCGTTGTGCGGCATGGGCGTCATGTCGTTGATCACGGAAACCTTGATGCCCGACTGGTCGATGGCGCGGATAGCGGCCTCCCGACCCGAGCCCGGGCCTTTTACATATACCGTAGCTGTACGGATGCCGGCATCGAACGCAACCTTGGCCGCGTCGTTGGCCGCTACCTGTGCAGCGTAAGGGGTGTTTTTCTTGGAACCACGGAAACCGGCTTTACCTGCCGACGCCCACGAAACCACCTCACCACTGTTGTTGGTGATGGAAATAATGATGTTGTTGAATGTTGCCTGTATAAAAACCATTCCTTCCGGAGTGATTTTCACTTTGCGTTTGACAACCTTCTTGGAAGCTCCTTTTGCCATAATATCGAGTTATTGGCTGAACGGCTGGCAGGTGCAAGCCGTTCACAGACCAAAAATTACTTAGTAGCTTTTTTCTTGTTGGCCACCGTTTTACGCTTGCCCTTGCGGGTACGCGCGTTGGTACGGGTACGCTGTCCGCGCAAAGGCAAGCCTTTACGGTGACGCAAACCGCGGTAACAACCGATGTCCATCAATCGTTTGATGTTGAGTTGAACCTCTGAACGCAACTGGCCTTCGGTACGAAACTCATCGGCGATGATGCGTGAAATCGTTTTGATGTTGTCGTCGTCCCAGGCTTCTACCTTGGTATTTTCGTCAACACCGGCTTCGTCCAGAATTTTTTTGGCTGAAGATGCCCCGATGCCATAGATGTAGGTCAGACTGATGATCCCGCGCTTGTTGCGGGGCAAGTCAACACCAGCAATACGTGCCATATGTGTACAAAATTGGTGTGTTTAACAGATAAACCAACGCGCGGGTGTTTAGCCCTGGCGTTGTTTGAACTTTGGGTTCTTTTTGTTGATGACATAAACCTTGCCCTTGCGGCGCACGATTTTGCAATCAACGGAACGTTTTTTGATGGACGGACGGACCTTCATCGGTGGCTGATTTTAACTGTGTTATGGCTACTTGTAGCGGTAAGTGATTCGGCCCCGGCTCAGATCGTATGGCGACATTTCTACCGACACACGGTCACCAGGCAGGATTCGGATGTAGTGCATGCGCATTTTTCCGGAAATGGTTGCGGTTATGACGTGCCCGTTCTCAAGTTGTACCTTAAAAATGGCGTTCGACAGCGCTTCCAGCACTTCTCCGTCCTGTTTAATCAAATCATCTTTGGGCATATAGGAGCCTCCTCAATTTTGGGCTGCAAATTTCTAACTTTTTGGCGAAATTTCCAGCAATTCAGAATTATTTTTTACAGCGTCCAAAATCAAGCGGTGATCGGATAAAATATCCGCCTTGTCTTTCCGGACGCATACTGTGTGTTCGTAGTGTGCACTCGGCTTATGGTCTTTGGTAATGATCGTCCATTTGTCTGCCGCCTGATACACTTCTTTTTTGCCCATGTTGATCATGGGTTCAATGGCTATGGTCATGCCGCTTCGCAGGACGGGGCCTTTGCCGCGTTTGCCATAGTTGGGCACTTCCGGTTCTTCGTGCAGCGATCGGCCAATGCCGTGCCCCACCAACTCCCGTACCACCCCGTAACCGTGCACGCGCTCGCAATAATCCTGGACAGCAAACGATATGTCGCCCACGCGCTTGCCCGAAACGGCCTGCTCTATACCTTTATACAGCGACGCGTACGTGACGCGCAACAACTCCAACACCGGCTCTTGTACTCCTGAAAAAGCAAACGTAAACGCCGCATCTCCATAAAAACCGTTCAACTCTACCCCACAGTCCACCGAAACAATGTCGTTGTCCTGAAATTCGCGGGTAGACGGAATGCCGTGCACTACTACATCGTTGTACGACACGCAGAGCGAGCCGGGAAAACCATTGTAGCCTTTAAACGCTGGCCGGGCCTTATGGTCACGGATAAACGTTTCAGCGGCTTTATCAATCTCACTTCCGGTGATGCCGGGCTTGAGCATGCTGCCCACGTGGGCGAGTGTTTTGGTGACCAAAAGACAGGCTTCGCGCACAAGTCCGACCTCTGCATCGGTCTTAAAAATTACTTGCTTGCTTGATGCTGCGCTTGAAAAAACCCCTGTCATGTCCGTCGGCCGTTATTGAGGTTGACCAATTTGAACGCCCGAAGAGGCGCGGCCCTGAATGCGGCCAGATTTGATCAAACCGTCGTATTTCTGCGTTAACAGATAGCTTTCGATGACTTGCAAGGTGTCCAAGGCTACACCCACCATGATCAAGAGGGTGGTTCCGCCGAAGAAAAGTGCAAACTGCTGGTTGACACCCATAGCCGCTGCAAAGGCCGGCATGATACCGATCAGGCCGAGGAAAACAGCTCCCGGCAGGGTAATGCGTGTCATGATGGTATCTATGTATTCCGATGTGGCCTCCCCTGGCTTGACGCCGGGAATGAAGGCATTGCTGCGCTTCAGGTAGTCGGCGTACTGATTGGGGTTCACAATGAGCGCCGTGTACACGTAGGTAAAAATGACGATCAGCAGGAAAAACACCAAGTTGTACCAAAAGCCGTATATATCGCTGAACGCCGACACGGCACCGGAGGTTGATTCACCTGTTTGCAGGTATTGCATGGCCGTTGCGGGCAAAAACATAAGCGCCTGGGCAAAAATGATTGGCATTACACCTGCGGAGTTCACCTTGAGTGGCAGGTAATCGCGGGCACCGGCAGTGGGCAGGCTGGTACCTGTACGACCCACCATGCGTTTGGCAAATTGCAGCGGTATGCGCCGTACGCCCTGAATGATGAGCACCGTGGCCATGGTGATGAGGAAGAATGCCAGCATTTCGATGAAAAACAACACCAGTTGGTTGTCGCCAAACAGTTTCTGGAATTCAAACACAAACGCAGCTGGCAAACGGGCGATGATGCCCGCCTGGATGATCAGCGAGGTACCATTGCCAATGCCTTTGTCGGTAATGCGCTCACCCAGCCACATGGAGAAAATGGCACCTGCAGTCAGGATGATGATGTTGGCAAACCAAAACAGTCCATCGGGTATGTTCGGTGACACTGCACCGGGCACTGAACGCACCAGTTGCAGGTATCCGCCGCCTTGCACCAGGGTGATGGCGATGGTAAGCAGGCGGGTGATCTGGTTGAGGCGTTTGCGGCCGCTTTCGCCTTCTTTGGTTTGGAGGCGCTGGAAATAGGGCACGGCAAAACCGAGCAACTGGACGATGATGGAGGCCGTGATGTAAGGCATTACACCGAGCGCCAGCACAGCTGCATTGTCGAATGCGCCGCCTGAGAACAGGTTGATCATACCCAACAAGTCATTGGAGCTGCGGTTCTGGCTGTAATTGTCCATGGCAGCTGGAACCACACCTGGGAGCACGATAAACGTACCCACCCGGTACACCATAAGCAACGCCAGGGTGAACAGGATTCGATCACGGAGTTCCTTAATGCTCCAGATGTCGCGTATGGAGTTGAAAAATTTCCTCATTATTCCTCAGTTGGAGCGGTTGCCGCAGATGATTTCGTGACGATGTGTACGGTGCCGCCCAAGGCTTCGATGGCTGTTTTGGCGGTAGCCGAGATGGCGTGGGCAGTGACCTCCACTTTGGTGGTCAGGGTGCCGGTACCCAATATTTTTACCATATCAGACATTCTGGCCACGCCGTTATCGGACAACACCTGAAGGCTGATGATGGGAGAACCTGTTTTTTGAGCCAACGATTCTAGCTTGCCGAGGTTGAGTGGCACGTATTCCACGCGGTTCACGTTGTGGAAGCCACGTTTGGGCAGACGGCGTTGCATAGGCGTTTGACCGCCTTCAAAACCGCGTTTTAGCTTTGAACCGCTGCGCGCCTTGTCGCCTTTATGGCCACGCGTAGACGTGCCACCGCGGCCCGAGCCCGTACCACGACCAATGCGTTTGCGGTTTTTGACGGCACCGCTGGCCGGACGAAGATTATGGAGCTCCATACTGGATGTCTTTTTTCGTGTAGGTTAAACGGAATCAGGCCTGTTCGACGGTGACCAAATGCCCAACAACGCGAAGCATGCCATTTAGTTGGGCATTGGACTCGTGTTCAACAGTTTGGTGCATTTTGCGAAAGCCGAGGGCCACCAAGGTTAACTTTTGGCGCTTGGTTTTGTCAATCGGGCTTTTGACCAATGTAATTTTCAATTTGCTCATGACCGTAATGCGTTTTAACCGTTGAACAATTTCTCGAGGGTGATGCCGCGCTGACGGGCTACTTCGACCGGGCTGCGCAACAGGGAAAGCGCTTTAATGGTGGCTTTCACGACGTTGTGGGGGTTAGACGAGCCTTGTGATTTGGCCAATACATCCTGCACACCGGCTATTTCGAGCACTGCACGCATGGCACCACCGGCAATTACACCGGTACCGTGTGCAGCGGGCTTGATGAGCACCCGACCGGAGTCGAATTTGCCATAGGCTTCGTGCGGGATGGTGCCATTCATCAAAGGAACCTTGATAAGGTTCTTTTCGGCGTCTTTCACCGCTTTGCTGATGGCTTCCGACACCTCACGCGCTTTGCCCAGGCCATGTCCTACCGTTCCTTTGCTGTCACCAATCACGACGACTGCTGCGAAACTAAAGGTACGACCACCTTTGGTTACTTTAGCTACCCGGTTAAGGGCCACCAATTTTTCCTTGAGTTCGGAAGTTTCGGCGTTTTTTACTTTATCAACTTCTTGCTTAGCCATATCGTAGCGGATAATCTGCTGAAGAATGTGTTAAAATTGAAGACCGTTTTCGCGAGCGCCTTCAGCGAGGGCTTTCACGCGGCCATGGTAGAGGTATCCACCCCGGTCGAATACGACGTGTTCAATACCAGCAGCTTTGGCTTTGTCGGCAATGATTTTGCCTACTGCTTTTGCTTGTTCGGTTTTGTTGACGTCGGCCGGAATGCCCCCTTCTAATGAACTGGCGGCAGCTAAAGTATGTCCTTTAAGATCGTCGATGACCTGACAATAGATGGACTTATTAGACCGGTACACGCACAGACGGGGGCGTTCCATGGTGCCATTAACTTTTTTGCGTATGCGCAAGTGTATGCGCTGGCGATGTTGTTTTTTCGTGCGTTTCATGCGGCGAAAACGTTATTTTTTACCACCAGCCGTTTTACCGGCTTTGCGGCGAATGATTTCTCCTTTGAACATGATACCCTTGCCTTTGTAAGGCTCCGGTTTACGGAAGGAGCGGATTTTGGCGCAAACCTGGCCAAGAAGCTCCTTGTCGATGCATTCCAGTTTGATATAAGGGGGAGAGCCTTTTTCCATACCGGTGGTCACCTTGATTTCCTCTGGAATAGAGAAGATGATGGGGTGAGAATAACCGACCGTGAAGGTGACCAGGTTGCCCTGGTTTTCGACACGATAACCCACGCCTACGAGCTCCATCTGGCTGAGGTACCCTTCACTCACACCATGAACCATGTTGTTGATGAGGGCGCGATACAGGCCATGCAGTGCGCGGTGGCGCTTTTGGTCGGTTGGGCGGTTGACGATGACCTGGCCATCTTCAATATTCACCTGAATTTCAGGGTCAATTTTTTGCATGAGCGTCCCTTTCGGTCCCTTTACGGTCACGATGTTGTCGGAAGCCACTTTGACTTCGACTTTGGGCGGGAGGCTGATCGGCAGTTTACCAATGCGGGACATGGCGCGATGGTCTTTATTAGTGAGTGTTAATATACGAAGCAGAGGAGTTCGCCGCCCACGTTCTTTTCGCGGGCTTGTTTATCGGTCATGACGCCGTGGGAGGTCGACACGATCATGATACCCAAGCCGTTGATTACACGGGGGATGTCGCCGGAGCCTGCGAACTTGCGCAGGCCGGGTTTGCTGACGCGCACCAATTCGCGGATGATGGGCGATTTGGAAATCGGGTCATACTTCAGGGCGATCTTGATGATGCCTTGTTTATTTTCGGCGTTCTTGTCTTCGAACGTATACTTTAGGATGTACCCCTGATCGTAAAGAATTTCCGTGATGCGCTTCTTGAGGTTAGAAGCCGGAATGTCTACAATCTTGTGACCCGCACGTTGTGCGTTGCGGATGCGGGTGAGGTAGTCTGCTATTGGATCGGTGACTTGCATGGTCTGCGATAAAAATTTGGGTGCAGTGGAACGGTGGATCCTGCAGGGTTACCAGGAAGCTTTGGTGATGCCCGGGATTTTACCTTCCAGGGCCATTTTACGGAACACAACTCGGCAAACGCCGAACTTGCGCATGTAGCCTTTAGGGCGACCGGTGAGCATGCAGCGGTTGTGCAGGCGAACCGGACTGGCATTTCGGGGCAGTTTGTCGAGCGCTTCATAGTCTCCTGCTTCCTTTAGCTTCTTACGCAATGGCGCGTATTTAGCCACCATACGGGCACGCTTTTTGTCGCGGGCGATGACGGATTTCTTTGCCATGGTTTATTATGGATGGGTGTGTGTTCGGTTAACGTTTGACGAAAGGCATGCCCATTTCTTTCAGCAGGGCGAAGGCCTCGGCGTCTGTTTGAGCAGTGGTAATGAATGAGATGTCCATACCCATGATTTTGCTCACCTTATCGATGTCAATTTCAGGGAAAATGATCTGTTCGGTGATGCCCATGGTGTAGTTGCCGCGTCCATCGAACGATTTATCGTTCACGCCGCGGAAGTCACGTACACGTGGAAGGGCAATATTGAAGAAGCGATCAAGGAACTCGTACATGCGTTCGCCGCGCAGGGTAACGCGTACACCGATGGGCATGCCTTCGCGCAGTTTGAAGTTGGAGACCGAAGTCTTGGCACGCGTAGGTACGACCTTTTGGCCGACGATGATGCTGAGTTCCTGGGCGGCGTTTTCGACCAGCTTTTTATCGCCGGTTGCATCGCCGATGCCCTGGTTGATGCAGATTTTTTCGAGTCGAGGCACTTGCATGACCGAACTGTACTGGAACTGCTCCATGAGGGCAGGCACCACTTGCTGCAGATATTTCGTTTTAAGACGAGGTATGTAAGCCATCAGTTGATGATGTTTCCGGTTTTCTTAGAATAGCGAACGCTTTTGCCTTCCACAATTTTGCGGCCGACGCGCGTTGGTTCGCCCGTTTGAGGGTCTACCACTGCGAGGTTGGAGATGTGCACCGCTGCGGGCATTTCTTTGATGCCTCCCTCTTCAGTTTGAGAAGCTTTGACGTGTTTTTTGACGATGTTGACACCATCGACAACGGCACGTTGTTTATCAGAGATCACCGAGAGCACTGTTCCGGTTTTTCCCTTGTCGTCGCCCGCCATAACCATCACCGTGTCTCCACGTTTGATGTGAAATTTGGGGGCAAAACGCTTTTGTTTTTGTTGAGTGGCCATGTTGTTATCGTTCGGATGAGCCGTTTTTCAATGATTAGAGCACTTCGGGTGCCAGAGATACGATACGCATGTAATCACGATCGCGGAGTTCACGGGCAACAGGGCCGAAGATGCGGGTACCCCGCGGCTCGTCGGAAGCGTTGAGCAATACAACGGCGTTGTCATCAAAGCGGATGTAAGAACCGTCTTTGCGGCGGATTTCTTTTTTCGTGCGGACGATGACTGCTTTGGACACCGTGCCTTTTTTGACACCACCGGGTGAGGCGTCTTTGACGGTAACGACGATTTTGTCGCCAATGCCGGCATAGCGCTGGCCTGTGGAGCCGAGTACGCGGATACAAAGGACTTCTTTGGCACCGGAATTATCGGCGACGTTGAGTCGGGATTCTTGCTGGATCATGGCTCGTAAGGTTTACTTAGCGCGTTCAATGATTTCCACCAACCGCCAGCTTTTCTTTTTGCTGAGGGGGCGGGTTTCCATGATGCGTACGATATCACCCATGTTGCAGGTATTTTCTTCATCATGAGCGAAGAATTTATTCGTACGCTTTACAAATTTGCCGTATATGGGGTGCATCAGGCGGCGTTCCACCTGAACAGCAATGGTTTTATCCATTTTGTTGGACACGACCACACCGGTTTTTGATTTGCGAAGGTTTCTGGCTTCCATGTATGCAGCTCTTCTTAAAAATGCTTTTGTTTAGTGCCTGTCGAATTATTTCCGACGACGGCGGGCGCGCAGTTTAGTGCGCAATGCTAATGCTTCCGTGCCGAGGTTCTCCATTTCCTGGTCGCGCAGGGCCGTGTTGATACGGGCAATGTTGCGGCGCAGGTCGCGGATTTCCATGGGGTTTCCTAAGCCCCGTACTGCATGGTCGAATTTTAACTGCTGGTACTCCTGTTCCATTCCAGCCAGGTCGGCCTTCAGGTCTTCGGTACTTTTACCGGTCAGTTCAATTTTTTTATTTGCCATGATTGATATTCAACCCTTGAAAGGTTCAAAAATGCGGTTCAATGTTGCTGTTACTCCTCGTAATCGTAGCGGGTAACCGCTTTGCACAGGGTTGGTAACTTTTGAGCGGCTTTGTTCAATGATTCGTACGCGAGTTCTTTGCTGACGCCCTCTATTTCGAAGAGGATGCGGCCGGGCTGGATTTCGACGATGTAGTGGTCTACAGCACCTTTACCTTTACCCATACGCACCTCGGCAGGTTTTGAGGTCACGGGCTTGTCTGGAAAAATACGAATCCAGACTTTACCTTCGCGCTTCATGTTACGAGTCAATGCGATACGTGCCGCTTCGATCTGACGGCCGGTGATGCGGCAGTGCTCTATAGCCTTGAGGCCAAAAGAGCCAAAAGAAATTTTGCTGCCCTTGTGCGCAAGACCGTTGTTGCGGCCTTTGTGCATTTTCCGGTATTTAAGTCGTCTTGGCTGGAGCATTGTATGTTGATTTTAATGCTTGCTTGAGTTGTATGTTGCTTGTTTTGCCAAAAGGGCTGCAAAGGTACAGATTTTCAGGCACATAGTAAAGCCCGATTTGCTGATTCCCCTGGTTATTCTTCTCCACCTCCACCGCCTGTTCCGCGTCCGCCGCCACCGCGGCGATCACCGCCACGTCCGCCGCCGCCGCTATTGCCACCACGACCACCACCAGCACCGCCGCTGCCGCGGCGTTCGCCGCCACCGCCACCGCCGCCTCGGCGTTCGCCACCACCACCGCTGCCTCGACGATCACCACCGCGTCCGCCGCCACGTTCTCCACCACGACGGTCACCGCCACGATCTCCTCCGCCGGCATTGGCGCGATCATTGTTTTCGACGGCTGCAAATGGCGTCAATTCACGTTTAGTCAGGACTTCGCCTTTGAAAATCCACACTTTGATGCCGATTTTACCGTACACCGTTTGGGCTTCAACCCAGGCGTAGTCGATATCGGCACGAAAAGTGTGCAAAGGCGTACGTCCGTCTTTATATTCTTCCGTACGGCTCATTTCTGCGCCGCCAAGGCGACCGCTGATGCGCACCTTGATGCCTTCGGCACCGGCCCGTATAGAGGCTTGCACAGCACCTTTGATGGCACGGCGGTGGTTGATCCGCGCTTCAATTTGCTTTGCGATCTGCTCACCTACGATGTTGGCATCGATTTCGGGTTTGCGGATCTCGAAGATGTTGATCTGGACGTCTTTGCCCGTCAGCACCTTTATTTCTTCTTTGATCAGGTCCACTTCTTTACCGCCTTTGCCGATGATGATGCCGGGGCGGCTCGTGTGGATGGTGACGGTAACCCGCTTGAGGGTGCGTTCGATGACAATGCGGCTGATGCCGTTTTGCATCGGTTTGTTGCGCTCCCGCGGATCGTTAGACGCAGTTTTGGGGCGGCGGGCACGCAAGTACTGGCGAATCCTTTCGTCTTCTACTACCTTGAGACCGTAGTCTTTATCGGCAAACCAGTTTGAATCCCAACCGCGGATGATGCCTAAGCGGTTACCAATCGGATTTGTTTTCTGACCCATTATTGATGAATAATGTTGAATGTGCAGGTTAGATGGCGAATCGGTTATGCGTTAACCGTTTCACGGACTTCGTTATCCAGGGCGATGCGGTTGGCCACGATCAACGTGACGTGGTTGCGGCGCTTGCGTACGCGGTATGCGCGGCCCTGGGGAGCTGGAAGGAATCGGTAGATGATGCTGCCCCCGTCTACGAATGCTGTTTTGATGTACAGGTCGTAGTCGTCGGCTGCACCGACCATATCTGATTTTTGTTCCCAGTTATTGATCGCCGAGAGCAGGAGTTTCTCCAGCCATACGGCGGCTTCTTTATTGGTGTATTTGAGTATGCCGAGTGCGTCGACTACATTTCGGCCACGGATATTATCTACCACGAGGCGCATTTTGCGCGGCGACATTGGACAGTTCTTCAGTTTAGCGACAGCTTCCATGATGCTTTCTTATTTACGGTTACCTCCGTGGCCTTTGTAGGTACGGGTCGGAGAAAATTCTCCGAGTTTATGGCCGACCATGTTTTCAGTAACGAATACGGGGATGAAAGTTTTCCCGTTGTGCACAGCGATGGTTTCACCCACCATGTCGGGAATGATCATCGAGGCCCGGCTCCAGGTTTTAATTACCTGTTTTTTGTTGCTTTGCTTGGCTTTGGCCACCTTCTCTAACAAGGAGTGGTGGATGTAAGGGCCTTTTTTAAGCGAACGAGGCATATTGTGTGGTCGTTTTAACGCTGGTGAAGAATGGATTAACCTTTACGGCGGCTGATGATTTGCGCATTGGACGCTTTGGTTTTGCTGCGCGTTTTGGCACCTTTGGCTTTGAAACCTTTGCGGGTACGTGGGTGACCACCGGTTGCACGGCCTTCGCCACCACCCATGGGGTGATCGACTGGGTTCATGACCACCGGACGGGTGCGCGGGCGTACGCCTTTCCAACGGTTGCGACCTGCTTTGCCCATTACTTCGAGGCTGTGGTCGTTGTTACCAATAGTACCGATGGTTGCGCGGCAGGTCAGCAGTATGCGGCGCATCTCGCCAGAAGGCATGCGAAGTACAGCATAACGGTCTTCCTTGCCCATCATTTGGGCGCCGGTGCCAGCGGAGCGGGCCATAACGCCTCCTTGACCGGGGTGCAACTCAATGTTGTGCAAAAATGCACCAAGTGGCACTTCGGACAGGTACATACAATTGCCTGTTTCGGGTAGTACACCTTTACCAGACTGGATGACTTGTCCTACAACCAACCCGCGAGGGGCGAGGATGTAGCGTTTTTCGCCATCGGGGTATTCCACCAACGCGATGTGCGCTGTGCGGTTGGGATCGTATTGTATCGACGAAACGGTAGCGGGAACACCGTCTTTGTCGCGTTTGAAATCAATTACCCTGTACCGGCGCTTGTGGCCGCCGCCGCGATAGCGCATCGTGCGGTGGCCCTGGTTGTTGCGGCCACCAGTGCTCTTCATCGGTGCGATGAGCGACTTTTCCGGCGAGGCGCCTTTGGTAAGCTCATCTCTCGGAATCGCTACCCGGAAACGCAAGCCGGGTGTAATGGGATTCATTTTCTTAACTGCCATTTTGCAGGTTGTTTATGCAGTGCTGGTGTTGTTCAGCGGTGGAGGATGATCAGGTTTATTCTTCGGCCGAGCCCAGGATATCAATGACTTCACCAGGGGTGAGGGTCACGTATGCTTTTTTGTAGGCCGACTTGGTGCCGCGCACAACAGCCGTTTTGGTGCTGCGCGACTTTGGTTTACCCGGCATTACGGCCGTGTTCACGCTGTCTACCGTTACGTTGTACTGTTGTTCAACGGCGGTTTTAATTTCAATTTTATTGACTTTGCGGTTCACCACAAACAGGTAGGTGTTGCGCTTGTCAGACAGCTTGGAGGCCTTTTCCGTGATGATTGGTTTGACCAGGATCGTCTTAGCCATGGTGCTTGTATGTTAGTTCGTCCGGTGGACGTGTTATGCACAATTTTCGGTGATCGGTTCGATGGCACTTTCGGCCAGCACGAGGGCACCAGCTCGCACAATCTGGTACGTATTCAAGTCTTTGGCAGGCGTGATATCTGCTTTAGGCAGGTTGCGGCACGACAGGTAGACAGTTTGGTCGTAAGCAGGCAGCACGGTAAGCGGCTTTTTGTGGGCCACGTTGAGTGCTTCGAGTATTTGACGGAAAGCACTGGTTTTGGGCGCATCGAAGGTAAAATCTTCGATGATGATGATGTCGCCGGATTTTGCTTTCGCAGACAGGGCGCTCCGGCGGGCCAAACGGCGTACTTTGGCGTTCACCTGAATGTCATAGTTGCGCGGACGCGGTCCAAATACCCGGCCACCACCGCGGTAAAGCGGGTTGTTGATGTCGCCCTTACGGGAGCCACCAGTGCCTTTTTGTTTGTGGAGCTTGCGGGTAGAGCCGCTCATTTCGCTCCGTTCTTTGGATTTGTGCGTGCCTTGGCGCTGGGCGGCGAGGTAACGTTTTACGTCGAGCCAAACGCTGTGTTCATGCGGTTCCATACCGAACACCTCATCTGGTAATTCGACGGTGCGGCCGGTTGCTTCGCCCTTGGTGTTATATACTTGCAGTTGCATGGTTGTTAACAAGTTGTGGGTTTAAAAAACCGAACGCATTTATTTTTCGATCACTACATAAGCACCCCTGTGGCCTGGCACCGCTCCTTTCACAAGGATGAGGTTTTGATCCGGGAATACTTTGAGTACTTTAAGGCGGCGCACTTTGACATTGGCATTGCCGGTTTGGCCAGCCATGCGCATACCTTTCATTACTTTGGCAGCGAATGAGGAGTTACCGAGCGAACCTGGTGCACGAAGGCGGTTGTGCTGTCCGTGGGTTTGCTGCATGATACCACCAAAACCGTGGCGCTTAACGACACCCTGGAAACCTTTACCTTTAGAGGTGCCGGTCACGTTGACGTCGTCGCCTTCAGCAAAAATTTCGGAAACAGTAACGATGTCGCCAAGACTTTTAGGCAGGTTCATGTTGCGAAACTCCAGTACTTTTTGTTTTGGGGCTGTGCCAGCCTTTTCGAAGTGCCCGAGCAGCGGAGCGGGAGTGTTTTTTACCTTCCGCTCGCCGTAAGCCAACTGCAAGGCAGCGTAGCCGTCGGTGTCTTCTACGAGGACTTGCGTCACCACGCAGGGGCCAGCTTCGATGATCGTACAAGCGACGTTTTTACCGTTCTTGTCGAAAATGCTGGTCATCCCGATTTTTTTTCCAATCAGACCGTTCACGGTGTTGTGGTTTATGTTATTGAACGACTTGTTGTTGTTGCTTTCACCTTTCGAAAGTCGAATAGATACATGCAAAAAAGCGTCTTTCCGTTATCCGGAACCGCTTCGTCAGGATCAGTTATCATAAAAGATGACACTTTGACCACAGCCGCAGACTAGCCGACTTGTATGCTGATTTGATTACGTGAGTTTGACTTGAATGTCAACACCACTGGGCAATTCCAGTTTGGAGAGGGCGTCCACCGTTTTCTGGGTGGGCGTGTAAATTTCGATCAAGCGCTTGTGGGTGCGCAACTGGAACTGCTCGCGAGATTTTTTATTGACGTGCGGGGAACGCAGGACGGTAAAAATTTCTTTCTCGGTCGGCAGCGGAATCGGGCCAGCTACTACAGCTCCACTCGCACGGACGGTCTTCACGATCTTCTCCGTGGACTTGTCCACCAAGTTGTAATCGTAAGAACGCAGTTTTATGCGAATTTTTTGATTCATTACCTTTTGTTATTGTTTGTGAGTCGCTTTCAGGCTTTCCAAATTGTATTTGGTACCACCCTTTTTCAAAAGCGCCCGCAAAGATAGGGGTATCTAATTGAACTTTCCTAATGTGCTTGAATTTTTTTCCAGTTTTTTTTGTTTCTCAAAAATTTAACAAAAAATGTTTGCAATTTACCAACAACTTGTTTTACATTTGTGGAGAAATAAACGAGCATCAGATGGACATCAACGTAATAGTCAGCAAACACGGCACGCAAGTCGTGACGGCCACGCAGCTCCACATGGCTTTGCAGTTGCCCACACCCCATTATCCACGGAACCTGCGCCGGTGGTTAAAAGACGCCTATGAATTTTCGGACGGCATCCGGCGGGCTGAAGCCCTGCGCGATTTTGCCCGGCGGCCCCGTCCCGGGGAACCCATAGAAGACTACTACCTGAGCGTCGATTTGGCCAAGCTGATCGCCCTGCGCACCAACAGCAAAGAAAAGGTAAAGGTGGCCAAGTACCTGGAGCAAAAAAGCAAACGAGCCGAGCAGTTGAGTTTGTTCTGATGGGTTTGGCCACTATGGCCGTATGGAGCGCACTTGTTCAGTCATGTTTTTTGCTTTTCCCCGTATTCAACAGCTGTTCAAGATCACGCAGCAGCATTTTGCCACCTTCGGAAAACTTTGCCGATATGGCCGGATTTTTTTTGCTTTCGACGATGAACGCAAAATTGTCGGCCAGCACCTCATCGGGATGAATGATATAGCCCGTGTTATCCTTAATCTGCCTGAAAAAATCAGGCTGGTCTTTCAACGAAATCGGGCTGTGCAGCCCGTCAGGTTTTGTTTTCACCAACCACTTTCCCTCTTTGCTTGGCTCTATTGGAAACAGCTCAAACTCCAAGTAACTAAAAAACACATCCTGGCCTTTTTGATGCCCCGCTTGCTTGGAGTAGATAACCGGTATAGCGCTGATGACGCTGCCATCGGCCTGCTTGAGGTCTATCTTTTGAGCGAAATCAACGCCGTCCGGATTGTGCAAAAGCCGTTCGGCGAGCAACGGCGGAACCGCTATGTTGTCGTATCCGATCGACTGAAAACCGATCAAAGCATACATCTCGCGCTGTTTTTGCGGATAAAGCCTCGAAATGACGTGAAATAATTCATGGTACATGGTCGAGCGGAACGCCGCCTTGTCGCGCGATGCCAACACATCGTACGGGATCACAATCCCGTTTTCCCGGGTGTAGTAAACCGACTCCCCAACGTGCTTCGCAGGTGTTTTCAGCAACCACAGGGTGTCGGGATACAGGCCGGGGAAAAGCGCCTCGGTCTGTTCATACACCTCTTTCATAATGCCAGCCACCCAATTGGACTCCTCCGCACTGAAATCCGACACATCGGCTTTCAAAAATTCCCGGTATGCCGCCTGCATGTCGCTACGGGACGCTTGAGGGTTCATCGCCTTTTTCATTTGAATCGACATTTCACAGGGCGTAATGCGGTCGAAATATCGATTGTACCGGTCTTGTACGATGGCATCGCTGGCTTCTTTAGTGTTTAGCAGCAAAGTCAGTTCTCCGCCGGGATGGGTAATGCGGTCGATGTAAGCTTGTTGAGACCGGCAAGAAGCCGTCGCAATGGTCACGCACATCAAAATATTGAAAAACTGGAGTTTCATGTAAGCGGAGATAAAAGGTGGTTAGTGCAGTTTAACAGTGCCATTCAGCATCAAAACAGGTTCAAGCAAACCCTCCAATGGATTGGTTTTGTTATCGGTTCGCCTGGTGTAAGCCACCATGTAGAACTGCTCCTGATGAAGAGACAAACAACGAGAGGGCAAAAATGCGGTATTTTTCAGGTTCTTGTCGGAAATAACCTTGTGGCGCATGGTTTGATATCGATCAACCGTCGTCATGGTGACCATTTCGGTATCGTAAGCAGAAAAATAGGCTGTGCCAGCAGCATCCGGGGCGCCCGGCTGCTGCTTGGTCAATGTGTTGTAGAACAGCAGCACCTGGCTGTGGTAAGGCATGGCAAAACAAGACAACCCCTGCACCGTTTGGCTGGGCATCTGGTGTTTGGGCAGGGTCATTACGGTGTCCATCAAGCCGTCGGGCCGCACAAAGGCTACGTACACATCGCCGAAGTATACTTTAGACAGATCGACCGCATGTGTTGCCGTATTTTTTTGCTGAACGTTTGTATTGTTGGTCTCCCAGACATAAGCGGCAGCGCCATTGTCTAAGGGCAGGTAAAATACAGTTGAAGCCATGCATGCACTGCGATAAGGATGTTTTTCCTGAACGGCCTGAAGCACCGAGTCGGTCTTGATATCTAATGCATTCACACTATAAAGCCCGCCGTTTGTGTCCAACACTGCTACAAAGGCGGTTTGCTGTGCGGTTTCTTCGTTTGAACCAATTGCAGCACATACCAAATGGTGGTTTGCTGTTTCCAACAAATCGGCTGCGTAAAAATTAGTGACCTCTGGCAAAACAGGAAATGTAGATGGCCCGCCTTTTAGCGGAAAGCGGCAACCCCGGAGCGTTTGTTTGTTATTGGGCTCCCCCTCGTGGGCAAGCAGGTATACATCGCCGCTGCCCATTATCATGGCTTTCAGGCCCGCCCCCCGATCCGTATTGGCCTCGATGTTCACCACCTCTTTTTTCAGCAGCCAGCGGTGTTCATCCATCACCATCAAAAAACCGCGTCCGACCGGTTTTCCGTTGACCAATCGGGTAGAGTCGGTGTAGGTGGTCAATACCATATATTTAGTGCTGTCGGCCGAAACGGCACTGAGGATTTGCTGGAAACGAATATTTGTCCCCCCCGGCATCTGGCCTATCGCGGTTTCGGAGGTAATTTGGCCATTGGGGTCTATCATGGTCAGGTAAAACACTGTTTTTCCGGACTGGGCATCCATTTTTTCATAATACCACACGATGTCACCCCGGAAATACCGTACGGCCAGCGTCCTGAAACCGGGTTCGTCGCGGATAAATGTTTTCCGAAACAGCAAATTGGACAGTGTATCGCGCTTTTCCAGCACCAGGCCGCCGCGTTTAACCGACCCTTCCGGCTTCAAATCGGCCAGATACGCGCCTGTCTGGGCCCCATAATCCTCGTACAGCAAATAGTAACCCGATGGCCCGTAGTGCAAACAACCACTGAAAAGATAATTCAAGGGCACGTCTACCGGTATCCGATGGACATCAATTTCAATTTGTTGGGCTTGTAAACCCCAGGAGGCCCAAACAAGCGCCCAGGCAAAAGCAGTTATCTGTTTCAATTTTAATGCGTTGAGGTGTACAATTTTGAGGGTAAAAGTAGCGCAAAAAGAGCACTTGACAACCCCTCAATGTCCTGCCGCCGCGCGCCGCAGTCGGTCATTAATGGCCATGCCTAATCCCGTTTGTGGCACTGGCTCTGCCAAAATCAGGTCAACATCGGCTGCGTCCAGGCGCCTGAGGGCACCAAACAGCCGCTGAGCCGCTTCTGCGAGGTTTCCATTTTCAGATAAAATTTCTTCCAACACGGCATTGGTGGTTTGTGTAGACTGCTGAAAACGGAGGATTCCCAGTCGCCGTCCGTCAAATCGCTCGATCAATGCTTCCAAATCGCCCAAAAACAACTGTTTGCGCGGGGCGTAATGGCTGGTCAACATGCCCGGCGCACTGGGATTACCACTCTGGTTCAGGGCAAGGCGCACGGGGCCCACTTCCGCTTCCATCACTTCTAACGACAAGCCGCCGAGGCGATACACCACCATGTCGTCGGCTTCAAAACCCACGATCGTAGATTCCAGCCCTACGGCGCAGGGGCCGCCGTCCAACACATAAGGAATGCGCCCGCCCAATTGATCCACCACATGTTGGGCGGAGGTTGGGCTCACATAACCAAACGGGTTGGCGCTGGGCGCAGCCAGGGGAAAATCAAGCGCCTTCAACAACTGCAAGGCCAGGCCATGTGCAGGCACCCGCAGCGCTACCCTGTCGAGGCCCGAAGTCACCAGATCAGGGATTGACGCGTGGCGGGGCAACAGCAAGGTCAAAGGCCCTGGCCAAAACAACGTGGCGAGCCGCCGGGCAGCCTCGGGAAAGGCCACGGCATACCGCACCACTTCCGACGCATCGGAAATGTGTACAATCAGCGGATCAAAAGATGGCCGGTTCTTGGCTTCAAAAATGGAAGCCACAGCGGCAGGGTTCAGCGCATTACCGGCCAACCCGTACACCGTTTCTGTGGGTATACCCACCAAATGCCCGTCGCGCAACAACTGCACCGCAAGGGATAAATCGCTGCCAATATTCGTGTCCATGTGGCAAAGATCAGCATTTTACGCTGCGAATCAATCCCGCTTCTCCTATCTTTGCGAAACACAAACGCTGCTAAATCAGTTAACATCAAATGAATCCCATTTAGCATGAACACCCGTTGCAGGAAATTTATGATGAAAAAGGAGAACGCGTAAGCCCGATACTCCCCAAACACGTCAAAAACTTTCTGATTGACATAGATGGCACCATTTGCGAAGACATCCCCGCAATTACCATTGGATTGATAACCATACCGTTCGAGCCACACAATATAAGGGCAAATTTTCCGACCTTGTTGTTGAAATGCACGAAATACAAGTTTTCTCTACATGAACATCCTTTTCTCCTTTGTGCTCCTCGCCGCTTGTCAGGCCGCACCAAACTTTGAATTCCAATACGATCTCGACAAGCCTACGCGCGTCCTGACGCTTGAGCATCCCAAATTAGACGAAATATCCGGCTTGAGTCCTGCGCCGGTTACCGGTGAGTTGTGCGCCATTTCAGACGAGTCCGGGGTGGTTTATTTCCTCAACAGCCAAACCGGCGCACTTGTGCGCAGCTTGAATTTTCGACTCACCGGCGATTTTGAAGGGGTGGAATGGACCGGTACGTGTTTGTACGCCATTAAGAGCGACGGTGATTTGTTTGAAATAGACCAGTACGAGGGCGAACATTCCTCTTATGTACTGCACAAAACGCCGCTGAAAAAAGAACAGGATATTGAGGGGTTATGCTACGATCCCAAGCGAAATGCCCTGTTGATGGCTTCCAAAGGCAAACCCGAGAGCCTGACTAACCGCAATGTATACGCTTTTGACCTGAAAAACAAACAATTTCAGGAACAGCCGGTTTTTTCCTGGGATCCCGAACAAATAGAGGCGACCAGAAAAAAAAATAAAACGCCTGTAAAGGACAAGGACGGCAAAGAGAAGGACAAAGAGAAGGACAAAGAGGATAAAGAATATTTCAGCCCTTCAGGCATAGCCATCCACCCCATTACCGGGCATGTTTACATCATTTCCTCGGCCAAAAGGCGTTTAGCCGTATTTGACCCGGCAGATGGAGCCATTTTACATGTGCAAAAACTTGATAAAGAGCTTTTTCCGCAACCTGAGGGCATCTGTTTTTTTCCTGATGGCGTCATGTTCATCAGCAGCGAGGGCAAAGGCGGCAAAGGCCGTATTCTTGTATTCCAACCACAGGACTAAATTAACGCCTCGAATCACCTACTTTTGCACCACATTTCTTGAACCCGTTCACCAAAAATAAATGCTGCCGCTATGCCGGTTATAGAATTGATGATTCCTGCCCTTGGCGAGTCTATTTCGTCCGTGACATTTGCCAAATGGCTGAAGCCCGATGGTGCCGTTGTCCAAATGGACGAACCCATTTGTGAAATAGAAACCGAAAAAGCCAACCAGGAACTGACCGCTGAGAAGGCTGGCAAACTCTCGTGGGTGGCCAAAGAAGGCGAAGACCTGAATGTGGGCGCGCTCTTTGGCAAAATTGATACCGACGCCAGTGCTGCTGCCACACCTACTGCACCTGCGGTGGCCTCCGCCCCCACCCCTCCTCCTCCTCCTGCTGCTCCGGTAACGCCTGCTGCTCCGGCACCGGCAGCCAGCGCTGCAACTGGGCACCCCTCCCCTGCCGCCGCCAAAACCTTGACAGAAGGCGGTGTACCCCCCACAGATGTAAACGGCTCCGGCATTGGCGGCCGCATCACCAAAGAAGACGCTGAAAAAGCGGTGGCCAACAAAGCAGTAGCACCCGTAACCGCTGTAAAACCTGCACCTCCCGCGCCCGCGCCGGTCAGTACCGCCCATTTTAGCCGCGACGAACACCGCCAACGCATGAGCCGCATGCGCCGCACCATTGCCAAGCGATTGGTCAGCGCCAAAAACAACACCGCCATGCTCACCACCTTCAACGAGGTGGATATGACCGGCATCATGAACCTACGCGAAACCTATCAGGAAGCTTTTGTGGCCAAATACGGCATCAAACTCGGTTTCATGTCGCTCTTCGCCAAAGCTTGCGCCAAAGTGTTGCTCGAAATGCCCGATGTAAATGCCATGATCGACGGAGAAGACGTGATTTACCACGATTTCGCCGACATCAGCATTGCCATCAGCACACCCAACGGCCTGGTGGTGCCGCCTGTGCGCAATGTCGAAAGCCTCAAGTTCCATGAAGTGGAACTGAAAATCAAGGAACTGTCGGCCAAAGCCCGCGATGGAAAACTCTCCCTCGACGAGATGAGCGGCGGTACCTTCACCATCACCAACGGCGGCATTTTTGGCTCGCTCATGAGCACGCCCATCATCAATGAGCCGCAAAGCGCCATCCTCGGCATGCACGCCATCAAAGACCGGCCAATGGTGGTCGACGGCACCATCCAGATCCGACCCATGATGTACCTGGCGCTCAGCTATGACCACCGTGTCATCGACGGCTCTACATCCGTAACTTTCCTGGTTAAAGTGAAAGATTTGCTGGAAGACCCCACCAAATTGCTCCTGGATTTGTAAACATGGCCTGCTGTCCGCAGCCCGACATAACGAATACCCGTGGCGAGTCGTTTAAATGCCTATGAAACGACTCGCCTTTTTTTTACTTTCGATACCCGTACTCTCCACTGCTCAAGGTCCCCTCGACGGCTACCTGAAAGGAAAAGGAGTGCTGGACATTGCGCCATCCTTTTCTTTCAATTCCGCTAACGTCTTTGAAGGAAAAGAGGAATCATACGACGTGCCCTTTAAAGGCAATACCCTGAGTCTGTTTGCCGAATATGGCATCACGTCAAAAATAGATGCCGTATTTACTGGTTCCGTGGTGTTTACGCCCGAACAAAGTGGCTTGCAGGATGGTGGTGTTTATCTGAAATACAGACCTTTATATAAACGATTTTCTAATAACCACCAGCTTGGACTGCTTCTGGGAAGTGGTCTGGGCTTTCCATTATCCGATTACGACCCCATCACTGCCGGAGCCCTTGGCCAAAAAGCCGTAGTGCTCCCCGCAAGGGCAATAGCGCAATGGGAAACGCCCTGGGGGCCTTTTCTGAACGTGACCGGAGGCTATTCCTGGCGACTCGACAAGCTTTCTGTGGAAGATGTGGAAAACGTTCAAATGCAAAACCCCGATTTCCAGCCCGTAGAGCCCGCAAATTATACAACCCTGTTGGTCAAAGCCGGCTTTCCGGCATCCAAATACTACGCCGACGCCTGGGTCGAGTGGCAATATACCGGAGGAGGAACCGATTACGTGCCGGATGTACCAGACTTGCCCCAGGCCTACGGGGTATCGTACACGCAGGTGGGCGGAACGCTTTATTACTCTGAAAACGGCAAAAACGGTATTTTTCTCAGCAGCGGATTTATCCTCAATGGCCGCAATACCAGCCGCATACGCCGTTTCACACTTGGAGCCGTATTTAAACTTGGTGTACGCCAAAATGGCACAGGCGCCAGTCATTTTGCCATGCCATCGCCCATAGTTATGCCATGAAAGGCCAGTGTATTGAGGTGGAACGTATTTTGTGATTTAGCTTAAAAAAAACCTGTCGTCATGTCTCCCAAAACGCAACGTTTTTCTTTCCCTGCCCAATCGGGTGTGTATTTTGATGATTACATCACCCGCAACCGCTGGCTCATGGGTTTGCAAGTGGCGGCGATGCACATGGGCGTACCTCCAGCCACTTCTGTGCTTAAAACCCAAGACGGATTCACCGTTGAAATTATTTTCCCTCAAAAACCCTCGGCAGAAGGCAACATATTGTCTTTCACACCTTTCTCTCTGAATTAGGCGGCTAAGAGGCGTTCAGAATCCAATTGCCTTGACCAGCAGGAAGGCCAGGATCATGCCAATGATGATGGCAATAAAGGTGAGTACTTTGGTGCTGTCTTCGTCCGGGATATAGTCATCTTCGGTATCTATAGCGGCCTCCCCAAGGATGGCGCGTGCGCGGGGGGCATCTTCCGGACGCACGTGCAGCCGCACCAGCAATTGCAGATGCGGCAGCACAGTGGTGGAAGCCATGTTGGCTAAAAAACACGGGATACCCGCCACGCGAAGTCGCGCAGCAGCGACCTGTGCTTCTAAAATGGAGTAATATTTGGCGACGACTTCGCCTTCGTTGCCGCCATCGAAAAAGCGGCCTTCATCGAAGGGGAAGTCGTCGAGTATATCGGTACGTGGCATGTTGCTTTACAAGCTCAACAGGAACCCTATGGTAAAGTTCGCGTCCCAGTCGAACACAAATTGCTTGCAACCGGTTGCATCGGCTACTGCTTTGTAAATGTTGAGGCCACTTTCCTGTTTCTTACCTTCTGCAGTGTATTCATTTGGCATTTTGAGCACCGTGTAGCGTTCCTTGCCATTGCGCACCTGTTTGGCCAGCTCAAAAGGAACGCCACCGATGATGAAGCACGTAGAACGCAGGCTGGCCGGAATTTGTGTGGCCTTGGCTTTTACGTCGTTGTACACCGTGGCGTCGGGGGTGTTGTCCTGAAAATATTTGGCGCCGTAGCTGTCCAGGCCCTTGACGCTGCTGCCGTTTACCCACGAGATTTTAGTGTTGCCGGAGCCGATATCCACGACAAACGACTTGGCGTCGAAAGCACTGGGCATGGCTGATTTCAGCGCGTACTTGGCTTCTTGTTCGGGGGTGACTTCATTCACGTTGTAGCCCATGCCCTTGAGCATGCCCGAAATTTTGGATGTTACCGGCACTTTTTTGGCACCGGATGAAATGACGAAGTGGATGTCTTTGGAGGCTACGCCAAAGGCGAGCATATCAGCGATGTAGTTTTTGAGGCCGTTTTTAATGTCGCTGTCGGTGGCCAATTTTTCGTACACCAGGCTGGCACCGTATTCTGCTTTTTCGAGCTTCCAGTTTTTAGCGTTATCCACCGCAATAATGAACGAGTTAAACCCGGTGGCACCCATTTCCACTACGCCTCTGAGTTTGCCGTTGGCTGGGGCTGTTGGCTGATATCGGAAAGGGGTGGCGCTTCCTGTGGAGCTGCTGCCTGGTGCAGCCGATTGTACAGGTGCTGTTTGATCGCCGGCCGCGTCCGTGCTGGTGCCTCCAGATTGTTCTGTGTTGGCTGGCTGGCTGGCCCCGCCAAACATGCCGCTTAATTGGGGCAAAAACATGCGCACTGCAAAAAACACACCCGCCACAATGGCCAAGGTGATCAGTAATCGTGAAAATCCGGTTAGTCGTGCCATAGTTTTTTAAGTTTTTTTGTGCTTCTATTGAAAAGCAAAATTGAGACATTATCTGTAAAAAATCGAACCCTATTTTTTTTGTAAACGGTAACCAATGTAATCATCCGGTTATGTAGCTAAAAAAATGTTCATGAAACTTCCTGCACCTTTAGACTTTTCATTCCCTAACTTTGCCAATCTATCACCTTACGCACTACCTAAAGCCAGTAATTGTATGCTTTCTACACGCGTCCGCAACCTTTCAGAATCCGAGACCCTCAAAATGGCCCGCATGGCCCGCGAACTGCGCGCGCTGGGGCACGATGTCATTAGCCTTAGTCTGGGCGAACCGGATTTCAGCACCCCTCTACACATCAAAGAAGCAGCCTGGCAAGCATTGCAGGACGGCTACACGCACTACACGCCCGTAAATGGCCTGCCGGAGTTGAACAAAGCGATCAGCGAAAAATTCCAACGCGACAATGGCTTAGACTACCGGCCGGATCAAATAGTAGTAAGCAATGGTGCCAAGCAATCTGTTTACAACATCTGTCAATCCCTGTTAGACCCCGGCGATGAAGTGGTGGTACTGACTCCCTACTGGGTGTCGTACTGGGAAATCATCAAGTTGTCGGGCGGTGTACCCGTACTGGTGTCGGCGGGTGTTGAACAAGATTTCAAACCCACGCCGGAAGCCGTGTCGGCCGCCATTACCCCGCGCACTAAATTTGTCATTTTCTCCTCGCCCTGCAACCCGACTGGTTCGGTGTTTACCCGCGAGGAACTCAAAGCATACGCAGAGGCCATTGCGGTGCACGAGCATGTGCTGATTGTAAGCGACGAAATTTATGAGTACATCAACTTTACCCACGAACACGTGAGCATTGGCAGCTTTCCAATCGTCAAAGACCGCACCATCACGGTCAACGGTTTTGCCAAAGGCTTTGCCATGACCGGATGGCGACTCGGCTATATGGGGGCCCCAAAGGCCATTGCCGATGCCTGCTCAAAAATACAGGGCCAGGTGACCAGCGGGGCTTCCTCCTTTGGCCAAAAAGCCGCTGCTGTTGCGCTCATGAGTGATCTTAAGCCCACGATAGACATGCGCGAAGCGTTTCGCGAACGCCGCGACGTGGTGGTGAGCATGCTGGAAGAAATACCCGACATACAGTGCAACCGCCCCGACGGCGCTTTCTACGTATTTCCCAACATCAGCAAATACTTCGGCCGCACCGACGGGCACACCGCCATCACAAACGCCGATGATTTTTGCGACTACGTCATGCAAAACGCTTTTGTCGGACTGGTTTCCGGCGCTGCTTTTGGCGATCCCAACTCTTTCCGCCTAAGCTATGCGGCCTCGGAGCCAGAGTTGCGCGAAGCCATGCGGCGGCTGAAGGAAGTGCTGGGAAGGCTGCATTGATATGGGGTGTGGGTGTAGGTTTGGTTAAACTAACCTTAATGTGAAATATCAACACATGCAGGGCATACTGGTTGGACGTTTTCTGATCCAAAATCCTACTTATGAAGCGCATTCTTTTTTTGCTCGCGGTGCTTTTGTGCACCGCACACGTTTACGCTCAAGTCTCATTTGGCGTCAAAGTCGGCGGTCATTCACAGCTCAACCAACCGGGCGGCATCACCATCCCTACCCCCGACGAAGACCTGAAATTCAGCGTGGACGACCTGAAAGTTGGTTTTCAGTTTGGCGGCTTTTTACGCATTGGCGACAAACTGTTCCTTCAACCTGAGGTGTTGTTCAACACCAATCGAACCGATTATCGGCTCAGCGGCTTGGCTTTGGGCGACCTGATCAAGTCCGAAAGTTATCAATACCTCGATTTCCCTTTACTTGGCGGCTTTTCATTGGGCCCTCTCATGCTGCATGGAGGCCCTGTGGGCCACTATTTCCTCAGCAGCAGCTCCGAGTTGACCGATTTTGATGGATATGCCCAAAAATTCGACCAGTTTACCTGGGGTTGGCTGGCCGGTGTGGGCATTGGCCGCGGCCGCATACAACTCGACCTGCGCTACGAGGGCAATTTCAATAAATACGGAGACCATGTCCAGTTTTTCGGCGACACCTACCACTTCAGCAACAATCCGGCACGCTTAATGCTGAATGTGAATGTGAAGTTGATCGGAAAATAAGCGGAATGCGGAATGCGGAATGCGGAATTTTTACATTCCCTCTATTGTTTTGCTAAATTATTGTGAAAGATGCATAAAATCCGAGAGGATGCTTAAATTCCGCATTCCGCATTCTGTATTCCGCATTCGGATTATTCTCTCTTCACCAGCACGACATACACCGGAAGGTGGTCGCTGTATCCATTGATGAACACGTCGTACGAATAGGTGCGGAAAGGGTATCCTTTGAATCGGCCTTCATCTTCGATGAGGTAGGGCTTTCGGTATACAACCGACTTAAAATAAGCCCATTCGCCTTTCGCCTGGAGGTTCATGAACGATTTGGAGATGCAAATTTGGTCGAACAGGTTCCAGGAGTCGTTGTACGCCAAGGTACCGTTGCCCACCTTAAAATGTTCGTACATGGTGTTGAAAAAACCGTCGTATGCAACTTTGTCTATGTCCACCGCTGCTTTCAGGTGTTTGGTTAGGCTTTTGTTGGTGGGGTCGTCGTTCAGGTCGCCCATAACAATTACGCGCGCATCCTCGTTGGTGGCGCGGATGCTGTCGGCCAGTGCTTTGCACCGATCGGCTGCTGCTGCACGCGCCCAGGCACTGCCACTCTCGCCCCCCCGGCGCGAAGGCCAGTGGCACACCATAACATGAACCGGTTGGCCGTCTAATTTTCCGCTGACCAGCAGGATGTCTCGGGTAAAATCGCGCTCACCGCTTTGCGGATTGATGAGTACCACGGGCACGGAGCGGGCACCATCCATTTTGAAATATTTGGACTGGTACAGCAAGCCGCAGTCAATGCCTCGTTCATCAGATCCTTCAATGAGCACCACCTGATAGTTGCGGTTGCGCAGGGCTGGTTGGCTCACCAGATCGTCTAATACTTTTTTGTTTTCTACCTCGGCTACGCCCAGCATGGCAAGGCCATCGGGCGACAGCTCGGTACCCAACTGGCTGATGACTTTGGCCATATTGGCTTGTTTAGACACGTATTTTTCGGTGTTCCACAGCAATTTGCCGTTGGGGAGAAAATCGGCGTCGTTGGTTTCCGGGCTGTCAATGGTATCAAACAGGTTTTCAAGGTTATAAAAGCCGATGCAAGCGACTTTGTACTCTCCCTTGGTACTTTTGGGCGTTTGAGCCGAGGCCTGAAAGGCGAAAAAAAATGCAGCGAACAGGGTCGCTAAAACAACGTTTTGCATAAGAGTTGGGTAGAATGATGGTGCAAAAAACGTCAACTTCTGTCATTTCAGCTCCGCTTTGCAATAAATTAACACAGCTTTGTGGCTCAGATGTAGGCGGAGGTGTACTTTTGCATTTTTCAATAGACCTATTGCTGCTTACCCCACCAGACCCCACGGTTCTTTTTCGTATAAACCAAATAAATTCCTCCCTTTTAATGTTCCAAAAACATTTGATGTTGAGCGTGTTGTTGTGTACGGCACTCTCATCTTTTGCTCAAAACGCTATCCTGCGCGGGCGCGTCATTGACCCTGAAAACAACCAACCCTTAGGGGGCGCAACTGTGGTGCTGGCCAACACTGGTCGTATAACAGAGTCGGATTCCAGCGGTAATTTTGAACTCAACGACCTGGAAGCCGGCAATTTTGCCTTAGTGGTTACCCGCAACGGGCATTACCCACAAGAAACAGCCACCGAGTTGATCGCCGGGCAGGTGACCAACATCGAAATCCCGCTCCGCCGCGACCTGAGCGCACAAGGCCAAACAGGCGATATACCTACCCTCTCTTTAGACGATATCGAAGACGAAGTTGGCGGCAATGGTGGCAGCGACGTGGCCAACCTGCTCGCAGCCAACTACGATGTATACCGCAGCGTGACCAGCTTCGGATGGTTCCCTTTCCGCTTTCGTGAACGCGGGTATGATTCCGACAACTTCCCTTTGCTCCTCAACGGCGCATCCATCAACGACCCCGAAACCGGCTTTGTGTACTACGGCGAGTTCGGCGGCCTCAACGACGTGCTCCGCAACCGCGAGAGCACCGTGGGCCTCAACGCTGCTGATTTTGCTTTTGGCGGATTGGGCGGCGCGAACATCATCGACACCCGGGCCAGCCGCCACCGCAAACAATTCCGCGTGTCTTACGCCTCCACCAACCGCATCTACCGCAACCGCATCATGGCCACGTACAGCACCGGCCTCATGCCCAAAGGTTGGGCTGTGACGGTCTCGGGCAGCAGGCGCTGGTCGCAGGAAGGATACACACCAGGTACCTTTTTCGATGGCTGGGGGTATTTTTTGTCTGTTGACAAAATACTCAACAAGCGCCACGCCCTTAACTTCACCTTCCTGGGCGCCCCTACTTCCCTTGGTCGTTCTGCCGACTCTTATCAGGAAATGTACGACATCGCAGGAACCAACTACTACAACCCGCTTTGGGGTTTCTGGAACGGCGAAAAACGCAATTCTCAGGTGGCTACCCAACACCAGCCCATAGCCATGCTTCGTTATGACTGGACCCCCGACGACAAAACCGCCATCACCGCCACCGTACACACCCAGAGCGGCAGAAGAAGTTTTACCCGCCTCAACTGGCTCGACGCGCCCCACCCCGCGCCAGATTTCAACCGCCGCCTCCCCAGCAGTTTGCTCGATCCCGCTCAACAGGAAGAGTGGTCCAATTTACTCCGCGACAACGAAGCGCTCCGCCAGATCAACTGGTTCGAACTGTACGACGCCAACAGCCGCAATTTTGCCACGGTGGAAAACGTAGACGGTATTGAAGGCAACAACTACAACATCAAGCGCGCGCTCTACATCGTAGAAGACCAACGCTCCGACAGCTACGAGCAAGGCATCAACATCTTTGCCCGCCACACCATGACCCCTCGCCTTACCCTCAACGGCGGCTTCCAGTATTCATGGTACACCGGCAAAAATTTCAAAACCGTCGATGACTTGCTGGGTGCCGATTACTGGCTTGACTATGACTTCTACAGCATCTTTGATCCATTTGGAAATACCAGTGGTGCGCAAAGCGACTTGCAAAATCCGAACAACCTCATCAAAGAAGGCGAAACTTTCGGATACAACTACGATGAAAACATCCGCCGTGGCAATTTCTGGGGACAAGGACAGTTTTCGCTTCCTAATCTTCAATTTTTCGCCGCCGCCGATGTCACCAACAACACTTACTGGCGCACCGGTTATATGCAAAACGGCCGTTTCCCCGACAACTCACTCGGCGATTCCGACAAGCAGGTGTTCAATACCTATAACCTCAAAGGTGGCGTGGTGTGGAAATTAAATGGACGCAACTACCTGTATGCCAATGGCCTGTACGGTACCCGTGCCCCGCGTTTCCAAGACACTTACCTCTCGCCCCGCACCCGCGACGTGGTGGTTCCAAATGTGGATGTGGCCACCATCCAAAGCGTGGAAGGCGGCTACATCCTGCGTGCACCAAAATACCGGGTACGCGTAACCGGCTTTGTGACGGACTTTCTCAACGAAACCGACAATATTTTTGCCAATGCACAAACGGTCAGCAAAGTTATTGAAGACCTCAACCTCGGCAACTTCAGTACACCGGATGTGGAACTGTTTCTCAACGCACCCTTGTTCTTCGGTTCAGCCACCCTGGTTGGTCAGGATCGCCGTCACATGGGTGTAGAGGCAGCCATTGAAGCCAAGATTTTTCCGGCATGGGTGCTGAGCGCTGCAGGCACCATCGGCAAACACGTGTACACCAACCGGCCTGATCTTATTTTGTCATTAGACAACAACGCACTGCCTCTGCTGGAAGCCGGACAGGTGTATCAAAAAAACTTTTATGTGCCGCGTACGCCGCAGTCCGCCGCAACGTTTGAAGTCAAGTATGAGTCCAAACAATTCTGGTTCGCTACGCTGTCTGCCAACTTTGCAGACGCCATGTGGTACGATTTTGACCGCATCCGCCGCACCACCCGTTACGTGGAAGCCCTTGAAGAAGGCACTCCCGCTTATGACCAGGCCATTGACCAGATACAGGCTCCATCCGCTTTTACGCTGGACTTTTTTGCCGGTAAATCATGGAAAATCAACGAACAGTTCATTTACCTCAACGTGGGCATCAACAACATCCTGAATAATCAGGACATTGTAGTGTCGGGCCGCGAAAGCTACCGAAATGCCTTCCGATTCGACATCACGGATCCGCGTTTTTACACCACCGAACTCATCTACGCTCCAGGCATCAACTATTTTGCGAGCATTACTTTCCGCTTGTAAAGGTATTGGAAACATGCTCCACAACACACAAATAAACAAATCCACAAATCCACAAATCCACAAATAAACAACCATGAAACATATTTTTTCCCTCTTGCTGGCTGCTTCCATGACGGCCATGTTCATCGTCGCTTGCGTCGACACCGATTTTGACCAGCCACCCACTGGCGGCGAACCGGTTGACATCAAAGCCAACCGAACCATTGCCCAAATTCGGGCCCTGCACACCAATTTGGATGCAGGTGTAATTGATACCATCAAAACCCCGGATAGTGGCGACACAATCATCATCTCTGGTGTGGTGGTTATGGACGACCGTTCGGGTAACTACTACAAAAAATTGGTCATTCAGGATTCCACCGCCGGCATTGAGGTGGCTTTTAACGACGCCGACCTGTACACCCGCTTCCCCGTGGGACGCACCATTTACATCCGTTGCAACGGTTTGTTGCTCACCGATTATGAAGGCCTGACCCAGCTGACCGGTGGCGTCATTTACGAAGCCGGTGTGCCACGTGAAATCGGCCTCACCGAAGCACAGGTGCGCACCCGCGTAGTGGGCGGCCTTTTTGGCGATGCACCCGCACCCCGCAAGGTGAAAATCAGTGAACTCAACGACACGCACATCAGCACGCTCATCCAGCTTGACGATGTACAGTTTGTGTCGGCCGATACCGGAAAAACTTACGCCGAGCCCATTACCCAAACAGACGTAAACCGTTTGCTGGAAGACTGCAACCAAAAAACGCTCATCCTGCGCAGCAGTGGTTTTGCCAATTTTGCCGGCGAAAAAACACCCCGCGGCAAAGGCTCCATTGTAGGCGTACTGGGTATTTTCCGCGATGACAATCAGCTCTACATTCGAGATTTGAACGATGTGAAAATGGACAGCGCGCGCTGTGGGACAGTAAACCCCAATCCTTGTCCCGACGTGCCGCCCGTTGACCCCGCCACACCGCTGGAAACGCTTAATGAGGCCTTCAACGGCACGTCCACCAACGTAGATGTGGCCATTAGCGGCTGGAGAAACATCAAAACCATCGGCTCGCGCGTATGGCGTGGTGCCGAGTTTCAGGGCGATAAATACGTGCAGGCTACTGCGTTCTCATCCGGTTTGGCTGCGATGGAATGCTGGTTGATTACCCCGGCCCTAAACCTGTCTACCCAGAAAACATTCAGCTGCGAGACCTCCTGGGGTTTTTACGTGCACGATGGCCTGACGGTTTGGGTGTCTAACGATTTTGACGGGGTCAACGTGGCCTGCGCTACATGGACAAAGCTCAACGTAAAAATTGCAAAGGAACCAGACGGTCAGTACAACTGGGTACCCTCGGGCAACTTAAACCTGCCCGTCCTGACCGGAAAAAGCTACATTGGCTTCAAATACGTAGGCAATACCAACAACCAAACCACTACATGGCGTGTAGATGATGTAAAGGTGCAGTAAGCCTTTCCGCATGAATAAAACCCCCTGTCTGCTTGCGACATAAGCGCTTGGACAGGGGGTTTTTTGTATCCGTTCCAATGGGGTACGCAACGTTCCGGCCAAAAACAGCGTTATTTGCCCGTATGCAAAACAAGTGGCTCCCCACAACCGTATTCTTATTATTGTTTGCCCTGATGGCGCAGGCGCAATCCACCGATACCCTGCCTCCACCGTTACTTGAACCCTCAGGCGACTGGCCCAATCCCAAAAAGGCTGTGCTCTGGGGTATTATTCCCGGCGGTGGCCAGGTGTACAACCGCGACTGGTGGAAGTTGCCCATCGTATACGGCGGCCTAGGCGTACTCACCTGGGTATTCATAGACAACCGTGCGGAGTACCGGCGGCTGCGCGACAACTACGCTCTTCAGGTAGATGGCGACCCGAACACCAACCCTTCCGAATCCCCTTATGACATGATCGACCAGGTCAGCATGAAACAATACCGCGACCAATGGCGGCGCTATTCAGAGTTGAGCGGCCTCTTTTTGGGGCTGGGATACCTTTTCAGCATCGGTGAAGGATTTGTAGACGCGCACCTGGGTACTTTTGATGTGGGTGACGACCTTAGCTTTCGTCCACGCTTACTGCCAGCGGTTGATGGGACGCCCGCCTTGGGCATCGGCGTGCGGTACTCCCTGAACCGAACCGCCCCGAAAACTGTTTTTCGAGACCAATCTTCATCATATCTACACCGTGCAAGCCATCCCTGACACTGAACCTGCTGGCAACCAGCTTTTTTCACCGCATTTTTTGCGCAGTTTGCGCCTGCCCGCCTTGTTGGTGCTGGTATTATTGGCTGTGCACATGCATCAGGTGGTGTTTGGTTGGGATCCGGGCGGGTATGGCATCATGTCGCGCCGAAACTGGGGTTTGCGCGGCATTGTGACCGGTCCGTTGGTACATGGCAGCTGGGAGCATGTGTTTTCCAACATATTCCCCATGTTTTTTCTTTCTGCGCTGGTATTGTTGTTTTACCGAAAGGTAGCCATGCAGGCGTTCTGGATGATTTACCTGTTGACGGGGCTCACTGTATGGCTATTTGCCCGGCCGGTGTCGCACATAGGTGCCAGTGGTGTGGTGTATGGCCTGGTGGCCTTTATTTTCTGGAACGGTATATTTCGGCGCAGCATCCGCTCCATTATGCTGGCAGTAGTGGTGATGCTGCTGTACAATGGAATGTTTATGGGCATTTTGCCCCAACAAGACGGCATTTCGTGGGAAAGCCACCTGTTTGGTGCACTTGTGGGTATAGTAACCGCCTATTGGTTCAGAGGGGTACTGGAAGACGAAGAAGCGGCAGTGGCTGCTGCTGACCCGTTTGCCGACGAACGGGGTGTTGAAAAGGTCTCCTTTTTGCCTTCAGATGTGTTTGACAAAACAAAAGCGCAGCGTCAGGCAGAAGCAGAAGAGCTGGCCCGTCAACGCGCAGCACAGAACCGGGATTTGTATCCTCCGTTTTGGCATTCGGATGGGACATGGTAGTGGCACATTTTTACCTGAACAGTAGTGACACTACAACTCCTTCAACCCGTACCGTTGAATGATACCCTTGATTTTTTCGCCCCATTTGGGGTCGCGCGAGTAACCCGGATGCTTGGGTTTGGTAGAGGCCGATAGCTTGTTCAGGTAGCAATTGACATCGCCGTCCGGGCAATTAAGCGCATCGGCCAACCAGGCGTGGCTGTACAGCAGAACCGAGAAATCCTGAATGGCTTCTTTGGCGTGCACATATTTGCGGAATGGGGCGTCGGCCCCTTCGTGGTACATCACAAAAGTGTCGCCCTGCCACGGATGAGTAGCGCGCATGCCGAACGGATTTTTGGCGTGCTCAAACAAAAAACTGCTGAAGCCGCCCGATTCCAGTACCGCAATGCCCACCACCATGGATGCCGGAATGCCTTGTTCCAATTCTAAAATTTTGGCCTCCAACAGAAATTGCTCAATGTATGCCTGTGGCCCCCCATAGACCGAGGCAATCTGGGCAGCAATCTTTTTTTCCGCGGCATCTAACTGATTTGGACGCGGGGCTTGTGCGTGCACGGCGTGCAGCGTTTGCAACAGGGCAAACAACAAGAAGCCCCTTTGTACAAGTGGAATTGGTAAAAACATGTTGAAAAAATGATGACCGGTTTAGAATAGAATGGCGTACGCGCGCAAAAGAGGGATAACAGCAGAAGGAAAACGTTGATTATGAAAAACTTGAGGCAAAGATAATGCCGAAGCACCCGGGTTTTTACACCCTGGCGGTAAATTTACTCGCTTCTTATACGACAAAATGTGCAAAAAGTCTCGTCTGGAGGTAAATTATGCTGATCTTGGCTACTTCTATTGTGACTTAAAACCGTTTGAAATGAAAAAACTGCTGATTGGCCTGTGTACGCTGGCTTTTGCGGGCGGTGCTTCCGCCCAAAATCAACCACCGGTGTTGGAACAATTGCTCACCAATGTGGACCCCAACGCGGGCATCCTCCACGTTACCTACAGCGTATCCGATCCGGAAAATGATCCGCTCGAGGTTCATCTACAATTTAGCAGCGACGGTGGGCGCAGTTTCTCCCTGGGCTTGCCCGCCACGGGTGACCTGGGCTTTCCTGTAACACCTGGCACCGACAAAAAGGTTGATGTAGACATAAACGCCCTCACCGGCCTGAACGGCAACTACAGGGTGCGGCTGATTGTGTTGGATCAAAAACCGTTCGACGTAGCTGCCCTCGTCGGCCTCGTAGACAGCAACCGCATGCGCAGCGACCTGGATTTCATCGAGGGCATTCGCCACCGCACTGGCGGAGCCGCTCACCTTCAGGCGGTACGCGATTCCATACAAAACCTATTTTATACGCTCGAACTGCACACAGCACAGCAAGATTTTGCCTTTTCCAATGCCACCGGATACAATTATATGGGCACCCTGCCCGGTACCTTGTACGCCGATACCGTGGTGATCATTGACGCGCATTACGATACGGTTGTCAATTCACCCGGGGCCGACGACAACGGCAGCGGCGTAGCAGGTGTAATGGAAGCTGCCCGCCTGCTCAGCCGCTTTCCAGCTGACAAATCGCTGCGCTTCATCGGCTTCGACCTGGAAGAGTCAGGCCTGATCGGCAGTACCCAATATGTGGCCAACTTTCTCCCCGCCGATGAGCACATTGCAGGTGTATTGAACTTTGAAATGATTGGCTATTTTTCTCAGGCACCCAACTCCCAAACCCTGCCCGCAGGTTTCAATCTCCTGTTTCCCGATGCATACAACGCAGTAGCCGCTCAACAATTTCGGGGCAACTTCATCACCAATGTGGGCAACGCAAAATCGGCTGCATTGGTCGACTTATTTGACCAATCGGCCGCCACTTATGTGCCTAACCTGCGTGTAGTGAGCCTCAAAGCACCCGGCAACAGTGAGGTGGCCCCCGATTTGCGGCGCAGTGACCACACCCCGTTTTGGCAGGCCGGTATCTCGGCACTCATGATCACCGATGGTGCCAATTTTCGCAACGCCTGCTACCACACTGCCAAAGACACTGCTGAAGACAAACTCACATTCTCCTTCATGGCCGATGTGCTGCGGGCCACCATAGCCACCGCCGCCCAAATGGCAGGCTCCAAACACGGCGACTGGGCAACTGCCCCATTCAGCGCATTGGTGCCCACCAATACGGTTCCATCCAACCCCTGCAGCATGCAGGTTCGCCGCGAAGGAAACCGGTTGGCCGTCCGTTTTGAACACTGCCCCATTGAGCAGGCGCAACTGGAGCTGTATAATACCCAAGGGCAGATGTTGTTCCAATCGAGTGTGCAAACCAATACCGACATCCAATGGGTCAACCTGCCGCTTCTTGCTTCCGGCACCTATCTTGTACAGATACGGTCGCGCAGCGGTACCCAGACAGCGCGTTTTAACTACTAAACGGCCAATCAAACCTGATCCCCCCGCGCCCGCAAGGCGTGATCGGCCAACACCAATGCGGTCATGGCTTCCACAATGGGCACCGCTCGGGGCACCACACATGGATCGTGACGACCTTTGCCTGCAACGGTTACCGCAGCACCTGTGTCGTCTACGCTTTCCTGTTCGGCCACAATGGTGGCTACCGGCTTGAACGCCACCCGGAAGTAGATATCCATACCCGTACTGATGCCGCCCAACATGCCGCCGGCATGGTTGCTGCGGGTGCGCACCCGACCCGATTCGTCTGTATAAAATGCATCATTGTGTGCACTGCCGCGCAAACTTGCCCCTGAAAACCCGGATCCGTACTCAAAACCCTTGGCCGCATTGATGCTCAGGAGTGCCTTGCCGAGATCTGCATGCAACTTGTCAAATACAGGTTGGCCCCAGCCCGCAGGGCAACCGGCCACCACACCGCTCACCACGCCGCCAATGGTGTCGCCATCTTTGCGTACGGCCCGAATCAATTCAATCATGCGCGCCGCCATATCCGGATCGGGGCAACGCACATCGTTTTTTTCGGCTTCCGACAGGTCAAGGTCTTCATAAGGTGTTTCCAGCGCGAGGTGTCCCACCTGACTCACATAAGCCGAGATGTGCACCCCCCATTGGCGCAAGAGCAATTTGGCCACGGCGCCAGCTGCCACGCGCGCGGCCGTTTCGCGGGCACTGGAGCGGCCGCCGCCCCGGTAGTCGCGTATCCCGAATTTAGCTTGCCAGGTGTAGTCGGCATGGCCAGGACGGTACGCAGATGCCAGGTGGTCGTAATCGGCCTCCCGTTGATCTTCATTCGGAATCAAAAAAGCGATGGGCGTACCCAGCGTTCTGCCATTGAAGACCCCGCTGAGTACCTTTACCGTATCCGACTCTTTCCGCTGGGTGACGATGGCACTTTGACCCGGCCTTCGCCGATCCAGCTCATGCTGCACAAAATGCAAATCGAGTTCCAGGCCCGCCGGACACCCATCTACCACGCAGCCCACGGCAGCGCCATGCGATTCGCCGAAGGTGGTGACCCGAAATAGCTGACCAAAACTGTTCATTTGTTTGTTTATTTGTTTATTTGTTTATTTGTTTATTTGTTTATTTGTTTATTTGTTTATTTGTTTATTTGTTTATTTGTTTATTTACAACTGACAAATCCAAAAATGAACGCATAAACAAATAAACAAATAATCAATAAAACTTGGCAACCACGTCTAATTTACCCTGAACAACGTCGTTGAGTTTTACCTGTAGTTGAACGTCGAGGGGCAGGTACAGGTCGACGCGGGAGCCGAATTTAATAAAACCCATGTCATCGCCCTGCACCACCACATCGCCCGGCTCCACGTAGCAACAGATGCGGCGCGCCACTGCACCCGCCACCTGGCGCATAAGCACTTCTCCGTGTGGTGTGGTGTACACCACTGTACTTCGCTCATTTTCGGTACTGCTTTTGGGGTGCCAGGCGGTGAGGTAACTGCCTGCATGGTATTGTACATAAGCCAAAGTACCGCTCACCGGATTGCGGTTTACGTGTACGTTTAGAGGCGACATGAATATGCTCACCAGCAAACGCCGATCCTGAAAGTACTCCGGTTCATCCACTTCCTCAATGGCACACACTTTCCCGTCTGCTGGCGCGTATATGAGTTTGTCGTCTACACGAGGCAATGCACGAGCCGGATCTCTAAAAAACTGCACGACCAATACCCCAAGCACTACCAGTCCAGCCAAGAGCAACAGAGCCAAAAAGCGCGGAAGAAAAAACCAAAAAAGTAAACCCAACACCACAGCAATCACAGCGTATCCGATGATTATGCTGTAGCCCTCTCGATGTAACCGAAACATCATTTTATTGTTTTGTTTTGCAAATGTAACACATGCCGGGCACTATGCCGCGAAAAAGCCAACAACCCAACACCTCCCAAAAATCTCCTATCTTTACACTTCTCAACTCCTCAACTTCTCATGACCGTAGCCGTTGTCGGAGCAACCGGATTGGTAGGCTCCAAAATGCTTCAGGTGCTCGCCGAGCGCCACTTTCCAGTAGAAACCCTTTACCCGGTGGCCTCCGCCAGGTCGGTAGGGCAAACGGTGTTGTTTAAAAACATACCGCACACCATCATTGGCATGGAAGAAGCCGTTGCACTTCGGCCAGACTGTGCCATTTTTTCGGCTGGCGGTTCCGTGTCCCTTGAATGGGCACCCCGCTTCGCCGAAGTGGGCACTACCGTCATAGACAACTCCAGTGCCTGGCGCATGGATACCACCAAAAAACTTGTGGTGCCTGAAGTGAATGCCCATGTACTCACCGCAGAGGACAAGATCATTGCCAACCCAAACTGCTCCACCATTCAGATGGTGGTGGCACTCAAGCCCCTGCACGACCACTACCTCATCCGCCGCATTGTGGTCAGCACATACCAGTCGGTAACCGGAACAGGCGTCAAAGCTGTAGATCAACTCATGGGTGAACGCCGGGGCGAAGAGGTGGCCAGGGCCTATCCCTATCCCATCGACCTGAATGTCTTACCACACATTGACATCTTTCTGGAAAACGGGTACACCAAAGAAGAAATGAAAATGGTGCTCGAGACTAAAAAAATCATGGGCGACGACAGCATCCACGTCACCGCAACCACCGTGCGCGTACCCGTTATTGGCGGACACAGCGAGGCCGTCAATGTGGAATTTGAACGCGATTTTGACCTCCAGGATGTACGCCAACTGCTGCAAACGGCACCTGGCGTGGTGGTACAAGACGATCCGGCCAATCTGGTGTACCCTATGCCCTTAAACGCCCACGACCGAGACGAGGTGTTTGTAGGCCGCCTGCGCCGCGACGAATCCCAGCCCAATACCCTCAACATGTGGATTGTTTCCGACAACCTGCGCAAAGGCGCAGCCACCAACGCCGTGCAAATTGCCGAATATTTGCTTGAGCACGCGCTTTTTACAAGAAAATCCGCAAAAGCCAAAACAAGCGATTAATTTTGCGCCGCGCCAGCAAATCGTTTTTTTGATTACTGAGGCCCTTTTGTCTCATTACCACCTATTTACGCATATCGACCACCACCGCAGCATTAACCACACGACTCACCGTCCGTCATGAAAAACAAGATCGTAGTTTGGGGAACCAACGAACAGGAAGAAAAAGTACTCATCGCATTGGAATTGCAGCCCGAAACCAGCAAGGTGATCCTGCATACCTTTCCAGAAGCCATTGTCACCGACGAATTCGTCAACTACATGATGGACAAATGGCGAAATGACAAAAATCCGGCGCCGTTTCCGGAGGGATTCCACACCGAAGAACGCGAATTGAGCGTCGTGGAAAGCCTGCTGCCCGATAACCTCAAGCCCGAACGCACCGATGTGATCATCCGTGCCCAAACCGAGTGGCAGTTTGTCGTCCTCTCCTCCAAATTATACAGGGTATACGAACAAGAGCTGCAGGAGTTGCGCGAAAAAGTGCAGGCCCTGGGTGCCTATGACAATGGGCTGTGGGATAATGTCAAACAGTTCTGGGATAAAGTGACCCTCCAATCACGCGACAGAAACCTGTTCCGCGAACACGCTGATACCCTGCGCGACAACATCAACGTACTCTTTGAAGACATGAAGGCGCTGCGCAAAAAAGCCAATGAAGAATTTGTGGGCGTATCCAAAGGTGTATACGATGAACTCAACACGGCACTCACCGACCTGGAAAAAAACATCGAGTCTCGCGGCAACAAATTCAACAACGTGTTCGATGAGCTGAAAAAACTCCAGCGCCGTTACCGCGAGGCCCGCATGACCAACGAACACCGGGCGCAGTTTTACGACCGCCTGGATAAAGTCTTCAAAGCCGTCAAAGAGCGCAAATTTGGCCCCGGTGCCAATGAAGGCTCCCTGGTTGAACGCCATGGCAAACGCCTCGGTGGCCTCATGGACGCGGTGCGCCGCATGGAACTAAGCGTCAAACGCGACGAAGAAGACCTGGCGTTCGAACAAAAAAAGGTTGCCCGCACCGAAGGCCAGCTCGAAGCCCAAATCAGGGGCGCTAAAATCAAAATGATTGAGGAACGCCTCGCCTCCAAACGCGAAAAACTCAATGAAATCATACGCACACGCGACCAGGTAGAGCAACAAATAAAAACGGCCGAAGAAAAAGAGACCCAGCGCATCGAAAAAGAAGCAGAACGTGCCCGCCTCATCGAAGCCAAAGAAAAGGCCCGCCAGGAAATAGCCGAACAAACCAAAAAACGAAAAGCCGAAGGCATTGTCGATGCTACGCCTGAGGCAACAGCCGGAGAGGCCATCGTGGAAACCCCTGCTGAAGAACCGGCAGTTGAATCTCCGGCTGCCCCAAAGCCAGACAGCCTGCTGGAAGCCATTGGCAACATCATTGGCGACGTGATCGACGAAACGCTCATCGCAGCCGAAGCCGTTGCCATCGTGGTGTCTGAAAAAGCAGAAGAGGTGTTCCAGCAAATCGCAGATCAAGCCGAACTGGTAGCTGAAGCCATTGAAAACGTCAAAGCAGACGAAGAAGATGCCAAGGCCGCCGCTGAAGCCCATGCCGCTGTTTCAACCTCCCCTGCTGACGAACCCCCCACCGTGTCAGTAGTAGTAGAAACACCTGCGCAGGAAGATATCCTGTTCACTGAAGACGTAGTGGCCGTAACGGAAATGCATGCCGAGCCCGAAACGCCCGCCGCCGCTCCCATGGAAGCACCGGTTATGGAGGAAGCCGATGTTGTTGTAGCAGTACCCGACGAAGTGGACATACCCGCTGCTCCCGTGGAAGCCCCGATAGTGAACGATGCTGACGTTGTAGTGCTGCCCGACCAAGCGGAAATGCAGCCTGATCCGACGGACAACGAAAAAAAGGACGCCTAACACCAATACAATCCTTTTCGGTTAAAACCCTGCTTTCACACTTGTCTGTAAATTACAGGCAACGCGAAAGCAGGGTTTTTTTTTGACCTTTCTGAAACCAAAGTGCAATGTTTGCTTCTTATTCTTGTCTGTTACCGTTTAAAACTAAAAAAAACATGCGTTTTCGCTTTGCGTTTTTTTTCTACTTCATTGCCACAGGGGCCACGTTTGCCCAGGATTGCACCTGCACAACCAGTTTTGACTTTCTTACCGAGCACATCAGCGTTAATTATTCCGGATATGGCGACAAAACCATGGGGCAGGCAGCCGATAGCCTCCGCCTGTTTACCCAACAGTTGAGGCTGCAAACTGAACCTTTGCTTCAAAAAGACAGCGCCTGTTGGGCACTGTGTAACCGGTGGCTGTCGTGGTTTCATGACGGGCATTTGTACATGCGGATAAAGCAAGTAGAGGGAAACCCGAATGAGATTCGGGCTTTGTATGCTGCCCACGAACGCATCCCGGTACAAAAAAACGAATTGATCGCTTACCTCAAAGAACAATCGACTGACACCCTGGAGGACATTTGGGCGATGGACGAAGGCAATTACTGCGTTGCCCTGTTGAAAAAACCCTCCGCCAACCGGGTATATGCGGGCATCATCCTGCAAGCAGACAGTGTATATTGGACGCCCGGACAAGTCAAGTTCGAAATGCTTGCGCCCGACAGCAACGGCGCCATAAAGGCCCGCTATTTTATGCGTGACCATTCGGAAAAAATACTTAAAGCCACTTTCAATGCAAACAAGCTTAACTTTGAAGAAATTGGGCAGTGGTCTCGAATGCAAGCGGACGCCGCGTGCACTCCTCAAAAAAAAACGAACCCAATGCCCTATTCTATTGAGGCATTGGACTCCAATACCTTGTTGTTCAGGGTTCCAACCATGGGTGATCAATATTGGAAGTCCATGGACAGCCTCGTCAAAGCAGAAAAAAAACGACTGGGCAGCATGCCCAACTGGATCATCGATTGCCGTAACAATGGCGGTGGCAGCGACATTACCTTTAAACCCCTGTTGCCCTATTTGTATACCAATCGGGTCAAGCTGGATCGAATGCAGATTTTAGCGACAACGGATAATGCCGAAAAATTCACCAAACTGAAATCGGATAAAAACCTGCCCTGGATCAACCGTCGGTATTACGGATACTTAGCTGGCAAACTAAAAAGGCGCAACGGCTCGTTCGTCGGCAATTCCGGCACTTTTACATACAGGTTATTCAAAACCACTTCTATGCCCCAAAAAGTGGTCATCCTCACCAACCGGGGCTGTGCCAGCAGTTGCGAGCAATTTATCCTGTACGCCCAACAAAGCAAAAAAGTTACGTTGATGGGAGAATCAACCGGTGGTGTGCTCGACTTTTCCAACCTGCACGAAAGCCCTTTTCCCTGCGGCAACTGGACTATTTGGTATCCCACATCCCGCTCCAACCGGGTGCCCGCAGGCCGGGGCCTCGATAATGTGGGCATTCCACCGCATGTGTCGATCAACCAAAAAGACGCTGACTGGATTCAAGCAGCACGCCAATTTCTTAGGACTACCCATTAAAAAAGCGCCATCCTGAAGTTAGGATGGCGCTTTTTTAAGTTTATTGGTAGCCGATCAGGCTTTCGCTTTATTTGTTTTTGAAGCCTTCTTGGCCACCACCTCTTTATCGGTTTCAACCGCCTTTGCTGGCGCTTGCACAGATTTACCCGTCACCGTATCGCCTTTCGTGAAGTCGACCACCAAAGCAGAAGCGATAAAAATAGATGAGTAAGTACCAAACAGGATACCCATCGTCATACCAAAGGCAAAACCTTTAATGGCGCTACCCCCGAACAGGAACAGCAGGCAAACCACGATAAATATGGTGCCCGATGTGATCAGGGTTCGGCTCAGCGTGGTGTTGATGGCCATGTTAAATACCTCTTCCTTCGGCCTGCCGGCATAGGTATTGGTAAACTCTCGAATACGGTCGTATACAATTACCGTATCGTTTACCGAAAAACCAATGACCGTCAGGATCATCGCAATAATGGCCTGGTCAATCTCAAGGGAGAACGGAACCAAACCGTGCAACAACGTAAAGAAGGTGAGGGTAATCAGCACGTCGTGAAAAAGCGCCAATACGGCACCAATAGAGTACTGCCACTTTGAGAACCGAATCAACAAGTACAAAAAGATGAGCGCGAGGGCAAACAGCGCCGACTGCCAGGAGGAGCTCCGAATGTCATCCGCTACGGTCGGGCCAACCTGGCTCGAAGAACTGATGTGCGTGCCGGTACCATCTGTGCGCTTGAACTGCTCAAAAGGGGTGTTGATGCCCGCTTTGGTAATCGCTTCATGCAATTTGCTTTGCACGCGTTCCACTACTTCGCTGCCTTGCTCATTGATCAGATAAGACGTGGTGATGTTGTACGTATTCTCGGTACTCACCTTTTTCACAATCGGGTTGCCCCCCAACGACTCCGTGAGCGCTGGCCGGAGTGCTTCTAATGAAACCGGCTGGTCAAACTCCACGTTGAACGAATAACCTCCTTTAAAATCGACGCCCAACTCAAAACCACGCACCAAAAACGAGGCTACACCCACCACGGTGAGTAAGATAGAAAACATATAGGCCCACTTGCGGCGGCCAATCCAGTCTACGTTTACGCCCACCAACCAGTTGGCCGACCACGGGTAGCTGTAGGTCATGTTGGGGTTGCGCGCCATCCACTCTTCTGTAATCAGGCGGCCCATCAACACCGCCGTGAGCATGGACGACATGATACCCACCGTCAGTACAGTACCGAAACCCTTGATGGGGCCCAATCCAAAATAGATCAGTACAATTGCCGTCAGCAAGGTGGTTACGTTGGCGTCAATGATGGCCGGAAGCGCCCTGCTAAAACCGATGCGGATGGCCTTCAAGGTATCCATGCCGTCGCGCAACTCTTCCCGGATGCGTTCATAAACGATTACGTTCGCATCTACGGCTGTAGCCAGGGTAAGCACGATACCGGCAATGCCAGGCAAGGTGAGTACCGTACCCATAGACGCCAGCGTGCCGATGATGAAGAAAATGTTGGCCAACAAGGCAATCACACTCACCACACCGCCCTTGGCGTAATAGGCAATCATAAAGCCACAAAGCAACAACACCGACAGGATCATGGTGAACAGCGACTTGTTGATGTTGTCGGCACCCAAAGACGGGCCTACCTGGCTTTCCTGCACAATGCGGGTGCCTGCGGGCAGCTTGCCCACTTCGAGGATACTCGACAAGTCCTTGGCCTCTTCAATGGTAAAGTTGCCGGTAATGGAGGAGTTTCCACCTTCAATCGGATTGATTACCCTCGGTGAGCTGACCACTTCATCGTCCAGCACAATCGCAATTTCGCGGTTGCCATTGGTAGCGGCGGTCTTGGTCATGTCGGCCCATTCGCGGGCACCATCGGGGTTCATGCTGAGGCTGACCGTCACTTCGCCCGAACGGGGGTCAGGTTGTTCACTGGCGTTGGTGACCACCGCGCCGTCGATGCGCGGCTTGTCCTGGTTGCGAAACTTTTTCAGGGCGTAGAGTTCGTATTTTCCGCTCAGGGTGGGGTTGTTTTTCTCATCCATAAACGGCTTTTGGCCCCAGCGGAACATCAAGTCTGCCGGAAACATGCCCTTAATCTCGGGGCGCTCCAGATACTCGGTGATGATGCGCTTTTTGTTTTTGTCGGCATATCCAATGATCACACTCTGCCCCTGACCGGTGGTGCCCAGGATGCTCATCAAGGGCCCCGCCTGCGTCTGCAATGAGTCTGCTCCACGTTCCGTAATGCGCATTTCCGGCTGCTGGGTAGAGTCGGTACGGCCGTCGGGAGTAGTGGGGTATACGTAGCTGGTGTCTTTAATGGTGGGCGCTGAAACGGCACTCGTATCGCCGCTCAGGATGGCTTTGAGTTTTTTATCGGCAGCCACCAACGACTCGCCGATGTTGGCATCGCCCAGGCGATACGTGTCCCAAAACTCCAATTTGGCAGCACTGGTCAACATGGTACGCGCGCGCTCCGGGTTGTCTATGCCGGGCAATTCCACCAGGATGAGGTCGCGAGAGGGGTCAAGATTGACGTTTGGCTGCACCACGCCCAACTTATCGATGCGCTGTTTGAGGCGCTTGTAGGTTTCGTCTACCGTTTGGTCGGCCAATTCGCGCAGCACGCGCACCACATCGGCGTCGGGTGATTCAAAATTGACGCGCCCTTTCAGCAGTTCACTGCGGCCAAACACCGACGCCAACGACTTGCCGCCACTCACCTCTTTCCATGCCGAGGCAAAAAGCGTGACATAATCGGTTTGCTGCACCTTTTGCAACTCCGATGCGCGTTCCAGCGCTTTTTCAAAATTGGGGTCTGTCGTGTTGCCAGCAAGGTTTTTCAGGAAATCCTTCAAATCTACCTGCAACAGCACGCTCATGCCGCCTTTCAAGTCCAAACCAAGTGCCAACTGGCTCTTTTTCAGGTCAGTGTAGGTAAAATCTTTGATGAGTGGAATGGAAAAAACTGTTTCGGACGACACCGAGTCCAAATACGCGCTGTATTGGCTGCGCCAGGTCACGTCAGGTTGTTTGGCGTTCATCATGTCCGCATATTCACGGGCACGACGTTCTACCCCGTTCGTCGGGATGACCAACAGAAACTGGTACAGACACACAATGGTCAACGCAATCAGAAAAAATCGTACAACGCCTTTGCTTTGCATAAACAGGAAACTAGATTGAGTAAGGGCAAGAACCGATCTTGCGGGTTGTTGTTATAAGAGCAGGGAAATCCGTGCTTTCTGAAAAAGTGCGCAAATATATGCCCAATCGTGGAACATCATACCATTTTGCCACAAACTTTTATGCCAAATCAAGACTTTATTAACAATTCGTATCTTTTATTAACAATTTGACCAACAATAAGTTTTTTGTTTTATCTTTGTTCTTGATTCGGATGCATAAATGTCGTTTTCAAGTAAATTTCTCTTATGGAGGTAAATGAACCACTGTTTGATTATATCAGCCCGACTACTCGTCATGAAATGATACATGGTGAGTGTATTGATGTGTTAAAAGGGCTTAAAGACGGGCAATTCGATTTGATTATTACGTCTCCTCCATACAACGTTGGAAAATCTTACGAGATCAAAACGAGTATTGAGCAATACCTTGAAACCCAGGAAGAAATAATAGCAGCACTAATACGCGTACTTTCAGATAGAGGCAACATCTGTTGGCAGGTGGGCAACTATGTGGACAAAGGAGAGGTGTTTCCCCTTGATATCTACTATTACCAAATTTTCAAAAAATATGGACTCAAATTGCGCAACCGAATCATCTGGCATTTCGGCCACGGGTTGCACGCAAGCAACCGATTTAGCGGACGCTACGAAACAATTCTATGGTTTAGCAAATCAGATGATTACATTTTTAATTTGGATCAGGTACGAATTCCCTCTAAGTATCCAGGTAAAAGGCATTTTAAAGGGCCAAATAAAGGTCAGCTGTCCGGGAATCCCATGGGGAAAAACCCAAGTGACATTTGGGAAATACTTGCTACCGATTGGGAAACCGGCATGTGGAACATACCGAACGTTAAGTCAAACCATCCCGAAAAAACAGATCACCCCTGTCAATTTCCGGTTGAGCTCGTGGAACGATGCGTTTTGGCCTTGTCAAATGAAGACAGTTGGGTGCTTGATCCTTTCGCAGGCGTAGGCTCTACACTTATTGGTGCTTTAAAGAATCAACGAAATGTAATGGGTATTGAAAAAGAGAAAGAATATTGTTTGTTGGCAAACAGCAGAATCAAAACCCTCAATGATGGAACGATTAAGCTCAGACCTATTACCAAAGCCATACACAAACCAAGTGGTACGGATAAAGTTTCTAAAGTTCCTTCTGAATGGATTCAACTTGGTTTTGAACCCGAAACAGATAGCAGATAAAGCATGCAAATTACAAAATCATATTCTCATTTAAATGGTGAAGAGTACCTCATCGTTCACCATGAACAACTCTATCAAGAGATAAAAGAGGTTATTGCCGGAATTAATGCTGAACAGTTTCGTACCAAAATTAGCAAAGAACACAAAAAGCTTGGAAATCATTTGTTGTCACCCGTCGAACTAAACACGGCTTTTAGCGAAGGATTTAGCGCCCGCCAATGGTTTGAAACAAGATACAGCTATTACATTACGCTCAATCGAGAGCTTATGGAACGAAGTGTGTTGATGACCGCTGCCGAACAAAAAGCCTTCCTGATCGAAAATGGCGAAACTGAACCGATTTACAGTTACAATCAAACCGATTTTGTAAAAAATAAGATAGCAGTAGAAGTGCAATTCGGGAAATACGCTTTTGTCGCATTCGATCTTTTTGTCAAACACATGATGTTTTATTCCGGTGGAGTTATCGATTTAGGCGTTGAAATTTTGCCCACGAAACAAATGCAGGCGCAAATGAGCAGTGGAGTTGCTTATTTTGAAGGTGAAGTTTATAATGTGATGAGGCAAGGGAGAAATAGTCCCCCTGTGCCTCTTTTGATACTGGGAATAGAGCCGTAGTTATCTCGTCTAAAACTCAAAAATAAACCCGATTGTCGGCACGACCGATGGCTCGTCGTTCACAAAAATGATGGGTATGGCATTTGATCCGTCTGCCTTCAGGGGCTGCCCGTCTGTAGTCTCCCAGTCACTGTTGTCTTCCTTTCGCTTGAAAGTGTACTCCGGATAGGCCGGATTGGACTGTACAAACGCGTTTTGCACGTCAATATACAGGTCAAACGTTGTTTTCCGGAAGTTCCATTTTTTATCCAAACGGAAATCAAACTGGCTGAACGGATCCAAAAGCTGTTCGTTCAACTGGTCATAGTCAAGCGTGCCTTTGCCCGTAGTAGCATAGTTGTAGCGGCTGGCTTGCTCATCAAACGGGGTATAAGGAGCACCGCCCTGAAAGCGCCATTTGAGGCCCATTTCCCAGTTCCCCCTGAATTTTCGGCCCAGCAATAAGGACACCAAATGCCGGTTGTCCCAGGCAGAAGATGCCAAATTGCCGTCCAAACCACCAAATTTTGACCAAAATAGCGTGTATGAGGCCGTGAAAAACAGGTTTCGATTCAGTTTTTGCTGTGCAAACAACTCTACACCGTACGCTTCCCCACGGCCAACACCCAACAGGCGCTCGTTGCCAATGATGCCAAAATTGCCGCCCTGATTGGCCAACGAAATGCCGTCGCGCGCACTTACCGGATAATCGGCGTAATCCTTGTAAAAACCTTCCAGCGTGAAGCGCAGCGTCGGCCTCGGAATATACTCCACACCAGCCACGTAATGATCCACCCGGGCGTATGGGAGCGACTTGTTCACCAGGCTTCCGTTCTCGTCCTCATAACCCAAAGCCGTGTATATCGGTATTTTATAGTACCGGCCTATGCTGGCGTTGATCCGCAATTGGGAGGCCAGTGCATACGAAGCACTCAGGCGTGGACTGAGCGTTTGGAGTAGGTTACCACCACCATCGGTATACGTATTCCCGTCGGCACGCAATCCAAACGACAGCGTCAGCCGGTCGGCCAACAAGTCCCTGCTTACCTGACCAAACAACCCGTATTTGACAAAATTAATGTCGGTTTCAAACTGCTCTGTGATGCCCGGCTGCAGCACATTGCCCAGCGAATCTTGTACTTCAGGCTGCAATACGGTAAAACTGTTGTTGATATAACGCACCCATTGCGCACCTGCTCCGTACGACCAGCGCCAGTCGCCCTTGAACCGGTTCATGTCAAACCGCAGTTTGTTTTCAATTTCCTGGCTTTTTACACCGAGGATGCGTTTGGACTCGTCGTTTTGCTGGCCGTCAAAATTGTCTCTGAACTGATCTAACTGGTTGTCCAACACGTTCCGGCTGAGGGTCACGTTCCAATAGCCATTGTCCACAAGTTGCCTGAACGAAAACCCCTGGGTGTAAGTCCACTGGTTTATTTTTGGGCTGGCGCTCAACAGGTAAATTGTTTCAGGTGAAGCATCTGACGGCTCGGCAAATGTGAATTCGTCAATGGCTCCCACACCCAGCAACGTGAGGGTTTGTTTGGGGTTAAACTTGTGGGTCACCTTATATTGAAAATCCCAGTAATCGGGCCGTATGGCTAAGTCTAAAAACTCAAACAGCAACTGCAGGTAAGAACGGCGTGCCGACGCGAGAAAGGTGGTTTTGGGCGACAAAGGCCCCTCCACGGTCAGCGCCGCTTCGGTACCGCTCAGGCGGAAGTTGCCCTGCACGCGCTCCGGACTGCCATCGCGTTGGCGGAAAGACAGCACAGAAGACAACGGATTGTCGTATCGCGCAGGAAAAGCACTTGTGTACAGGGTAGCATCTTCAATAAAAGATACGTTGAGGATGCCCGCAGGGCCACCAGCTGAACCCTGCGTCGAGAAATGGTTGATAAACGGCACCTCAACCCCGTCCAAATAGTACACGTTCTCATTGGGGCCGCCGCCTCGAATGATGATGTCGTTGCGAAAACTGCCCACAGAACCAGCTGTTCCACCTACCCCGGGAAGCGCTTGTATGACCTTGGAAATATCGAAGTTGCCGCCCGGGTTGCTTTTTATTTCCTCGGCACTCAGGTTTTGAATGGACAAAGGCGTCTCCGAATTCGCGACCCGAATACTGCGGTTTTCGACGACCACCACTTCGCCCAACGACTGGCCGTTGGGTTCCATCTCTATGTTGAGCGTGATGGCGTTGCCGCTGGAAACCACAATGTTGTAGCGGGTTTGCGGCGCATACCCAAGGTAACTCACCGTTACGTTGTAAGAACCGACAGGGATGTTGCCAATCCGAAAAGTACCGGTTTCATCTGTGATGGCACCTTGCGTGGCTCCTTCCAACTGAACGGTAGCACCCACCAATACCTCTTGGGATTGCCGGTCTTTTATCGTACCGATCAGCAGCCCGGTTTGCTGCCCAAAAGCAACAGTTGCCGAAAAAAAACAAAGAAGAAAAAAGGCTTGCTTTTTCATTTAGAATACATTTAAACTAAAGTGTGTGATTTATTTCAAAAACATGGTATCTTTGTTTTTGTTTGAAGATGTACCATTTTTTTTAAAAAAATATGATAACATACAAAATAATGCACGATTTGCTGCATGGACTCGAACGGTATGAGCACCAGCGGTCTGCAATATCGCATTCCATTGAAGACTTTGCGCATTGGATTTTGCAAAATAAATCCAAAGCGGGACTAAGCGATACGATACCCGATGCCGCCCTTGAAATACATCGCGTGAGCCAATTAGTCGTTTTCCTGCAACGGTACGCCAAACAATACGCCCGCAAGGCGCTGGAAGGTACTTCCCTGAGTTCGGAAGACGAGTTTGTGTACCTCATTATCCTGTACCAGGCAGGGCCAATGTCCAAAACTACATTGATCCACGAAAACCGGCACGAAAAACCCACCGGTATGGACATCATTCGCCGCATGATCGAAGCGGGCTATATGGCTCAATCGGATAATCCGGACGACGGCCGGAGCAAACTCCTGCACATCACACCTGAAGGCCGCGACCTGATCGAGAAACTCAATTCCCGCATGGACTTTGTTGCCGAACTGGTCACCGGAAACCTCACTACAGACGAACTTCAAACCCTTGTCTACTTGCTCGAAAAACTCGAAAACTACCACCAGCTCGTTCAGGCCAAAACCAAGGGGGGCGATTTTGCCGATTTAATAAAGGCTGTAAAACAGAACGGGGGCACACAAGAATAGGTGCGTTCTCCCTTAACCCCCTCAACCATATTCCTTGTTTTGCGTTTAAGTGTTTAAACATCTAAATATGGCAAACATCCAAATCATCCCTGTAGCGCAACAAGGAAGCGGCGCGTTTAACGGCGGTGAAATTGTAGAAAACAAACCCATTGGTTTTCCCCGGGAAGGGTCTCTCCTGCGCCCTTATTCCAATTTGTTTTACTGGGCACACGCCAAGGCTGTCACTGACAGCACCATCGGGCTGCACCCCCACCAGGGATTCGAAATCACCTCCTTCGTGCTCAAGGGCGAAATAAGGCATTATGATACCAAAATGAAAACATGGCGACCGCTGAAGGCTGGTGATGTACAGATCATCCGGGCGGGCAACGGCATCAGCCACTCCGAATGGATGGGGCAAAACAGCGAAATGTTTCAAATATGGTTTGACCCCAATCTGAACAAAACCCTTTCGCAGCCAGCCAGCTATGATGACTACCCGGAACACGTTTTCCCGGTCACCACGCACGACAAAGCTACCATTACTACCCTTGTTGGACCCGACAGTCCGTTTCAAATGGATACCCCGGGTATTGGCGTGCAACGCATCCGAATAGAGGCAGGCAGCCTGCACATGCCCTTGAACCCGGAAAATATATACTCCGTCTATATCATTGCCGGAACACCTACTTTAAACGATAAAACCACCCGGAAGAGTGATTTTGTACTGATCAGGGAACTCAACGAGCTGACCCTGTTTGCCGAAACACCATCGGATGTGTTCATGATCGGTTCGCCTCAACACCCTGGATACCCAAGATACGGACAAATCTAGCGTCCTGGGTGCATACAGCCATAAAAGGGCATCTGCATGTGGAGTGCATCAAATTGATGCCGCATCAACATGCAGTCGCCCCTACGGATCAAGTCAAAGTGTCCCGACTACAGCCCGATGGCCTCGCGAAATGCGTCGTTATCGGGCTTCACGTTGGAACCGAAAAAGTGCGTGAGTTCGCCTTTTTCATTGATCACATATTTGCAAAAGTTCCACGAAGGCTCCTGGCTGTTCCAGCCATTTTGGGCAGCGTCGGTGAGCCATTGATACAGGGGTGCTTTTTCAGCACCTTTGACGTGTAGTTTCTCAAACAAAGGAAACGTTACGCCATAATTTTTTTGGCAGAAGGACTCGATTTCGGAAGCTGTACCAGGCTCCTGTCCGCCAAAATCATTGCACGGAAAACCGAGCACCACCACCTTGTGGCCATAACGCTCAAAAAACGCTTCCCAGTCGGCATACTGAGGGGTATAGCCACACTTGGAGGCTACGTTTATTACCACCACTTTTTTGCCCTTGTAAAAATCCATGGGAATGTTTTCGCCGTTAATGGAGGGCATGGTAAACTGGTAAAAATTTGTTTTGGTACTGTCTGTTACTACCATATTGGGGAGTGTTTTGGGCGCAGAAGCCACTGCATTGGCATCAAAGCAGGCATGCAGTGCCAACAGGCTAAAGCAGAATGAAAAACAAAGGTTGCGCATGGTTTTTAGTCATTTTTATGTTAAACCAGATTCATCAACAGGAAAAAAGCAAACTGCAGGGCCAGCAACAACGGTGCTACCGGGTTACGGTGCTCCTTGCCAATGCTATTTTGATACAGCAAACATAAGCAAAAGGACAACACAAACCAGCCAATGTAGTTTTGAAGTGGAGGCATTTGGCCATACCAGTGCCACATGCCAGTTTTGATGGCCACCGGTTCGATCAGCACATCCAGGCCAACAGGCAACAAAGCACACCAAAATACCCGGTAGATCAGCTTTGTGTGATGCCCCACGAAACGGTTGGCTACATCGCAACACACATAGATGGTCATTGCCCAGTTGATGCCGATGAGCAAGGGCACCTCCAGCACTTTCCAGCCCAATACCGCCCCGTAAGCGTAACGCCCAAACAACAAACCGGTAGCAACGCCTGCAACTTCTACCGCATAGCCAATCAGCCAGGCCAAAGCCACATACGCTAACCACGCCCGGTTGCGGGACTCATGGTTCCACATCAAAATACCAAAAGACAACAACAGGTTAAATGGCGTCAGTTGGCGAAAAATATCGATCTGAAAAACACCCATACCGAGAAAACCCGCAGCGTAACTCGATATCAGCAGAAAACGGCTCAGCTGAAGCCGGTCTGCACGAGATTCCGATTGAAGGTCGTTTATATTATTCATACCTCTTTCTCTTCTATCAGTGCTGCGGTGATTTTGGCCGAAAGCAGGCAAAGCGGTATGCCCCCGCCTGGGTGAACACTACCCCCAACAAAGTACAACCCTGGCAAATCGTTGGAAAAATTGGCATGCCGCATGAATGCGGCCATTTGTGTATTTGAACTATACCCGTATAATGCCCCCAAATGCGACGAAGTTTTAAGTTCTATCATGCGCGGATCAAGCACCTGTTCTGCATCAATCAACGGGGCCACATCAACGCCCAGGCGCGCGCTCAATTTTTGCAATACCTGGCTGCGGATGCGCGGAATGAGGCGCTCCCAGTCTTGACCCAGATCAGGCGGTACATTTACCATCACAAACCAGTTTTCACAACCTTCAGGGGCATCTGTGGGCGTGCATTTCGACGTAATGTTGATGTATACCGTCGGATCGTCGGTTACTTCCCCCCGTGCATGGGCCTCAAATTCGGTCTGGTAATTGTTGGAAAAGAAAATGTTGTGCAGGCCCAGTTCAGGAAACAAACGCCGTACGCCCCAATAAAAAATAAGCGCTGACGTACTTTTGGGTTGCTGCAAAATCCGCTCTGGATGCCTCCTGTCTGGCAACAACTTTTTGTACGTGTAAAACACATCCATGTTGCTCACCACGGCATCAAACAGGTGTTCCACACCCCCACTCACTAGCCCTGTCACATGGCTGTTTTCATACAAAACGCGCTCCACTGGTGTATTGAAATGATAGGTTACACCCAAACGCTTCGACAATTCGTATAAACTTTGCGTGATTCGATGCATGCCGCCTTCTGGGTAATACACGCCCACATTGTATTCAAAATGCGGAATGATGGTGAGCATCCCGGAAGCCTTATACGGATCTGATCCATTGTACGTGGCATAGCGGTCAAACAACTGCACCAACTTCGGATGCTTGAACCAGTGCGCATGCACCTGGTGCATGGTGGAGAAAATATCAAAATAGGGCAACCGCAAAGCAGCCTTGAGCACCTGGGGCGTCAACCAGGTTTGGGCACGATGCAACGATTTTTCTAAAAAGATGTGCCCGGCGAGTTCGTATTTACGGCGGCTTTTGCGCAAAAAGTCCGGGATTAGGGAGGCTTTTACGCCTAATTGGCGCTCCACTTCCTCACCAAAACGATTTGGATCGGCATGCGCAAGCAATGCGGTGCCGTCATCCCAAAAATAGTGGCAAGCCACTGGCATGCTCCTGTACTGAAAGTGATCGCCCATGCCTTCACCAGCAGCCTCAAACAGTTCCTCTACGTAGCCCGGCATGGTAAACAGCGAAGGGCCAGCATCGAACCGATACCTGTTTAGCAAAAACGAACTGAGCTTGCCGCCCGGATAGTCGTTTGCCTCAAATACGGTTACCTGGTGGCCGCTTGCCGCCAAACGCACCGCAGTGGCCAAACCGGCAATACCCGCTCCTATTATGCCAACAGTCAATTGCTATAAGTTTTGCCTCTACAAACATGGATATACGGTTTGTGGTTCAGTCGCGGCGACTTTAGTCGCCGAACAAACCCCAAACGCGCTGGCTTTAGTCGCCGAACAAACCCCAAACGCGCCGACTTTAGTCGCCTAACAACCCCCAAACGCGCCAGCTTTAGTCGCCTAACAACCACCAAACGCGATGCGTACACCTGATTATTTGTTCGGCGACTAAAGTCGCCGCTACAAAAAAACATCACTTATTCCGTCTAAAACCAAAACAAAAAATTAAAAATCAACACTATAAAAAACTAAAAAAATAACATTTAATTAAAATAAATGTATTTACGGCGTTGTGTTTTTATTCCTTTTGCCTTGAACTTTGAAGCGTTCACCATCGCATCGCTTCATCATGAAAACATTTTACTACAACCGTTTACCCCACTGGGTACCCATTGGAGCAACCGTATTTGTGACCTTCCGCACGCATGACTCCATTCCCAAAGACGTCTATGCGGAACTAAAAAAGAAATTCATAGAAATCAATGCCAAACTTCAACTTTCGCCCTCGGGCGCTTTGCGAAAAGAACTTTTGCTGGAAAAACGCAAGCTGCTTGGCTTGTTCAACAGGATACTCGACGAGGCGCCGGAAGGCTTGTGTCCATTGAAAAACGAAGCCGTTGCGAAAACCTTGGTTGATAAAATGCATCAGTTTGAAAACACCTTGTATTACATCGAGGCATATTGCATCATGCCCAATCATGTACACTTACTGCTCGATTTGTCTTGCCAGAAATACGACGACAACTACAAGCAATTGGATTACATCATGAAAATGATCAAAGGCGGGAGCGCTTTCGAGATCAATAAAATCTTGGGGCATAAAGGCACTTTCTGGTGCAAAGACAGTTACGACCACTGGGTTCGTCACCAAAAATCTCGCGAACGCATTCGGAAGTACATCCTAAACAATCCAACTAAAGCCAAACTGGTTGAGGACTGGACGCATTGGCCTTACTCCTATACCAAGGCTTCAGTCGCGGCGACTTCAGTCGCCGACAATCAGGCTCTAGTTTCGGCTACTTCAGCCGCCGACAAACACTAACATATCAGCAACTTCAACTTTGCACGGTGTAGTCTTCACTTCCATTGTCTGCGTACGACAAACACTAACATATCAGCAACTTCAACCCCGCTCGTTTTGTAAGCGACTAAAGACGCCGAAACTATGTTTTTTGTCGGCGACTGAAGTCGCCGAAACTATGTTTTTTGTCGGCGACCAAAGACGCCGAAACTATGTTTTTTGTCGGCGACTGAAGTCGCCGCAACTACGCTTCCGACGTAAACGAAAACCGCACCTTCGGAAAATTCTCTTGCACTGTTTGCAGCATCCAGGGCGACTCGGCCAGAAAAACCCAGTTGCCATCCGTATCTTTGGCGATGTCGCGCTTGCGCCGGTCTAAAAACTCCTGCAATGCCTTGGCATCATCACTGGACACCCAGCAGGCTTTGTGCAGGTTGACTGGCTCATATCGGCATTTGGCGTTGTACTCACTGTCGAGCCGGTGTTGAATCACTTCGAACTGGAGCTGCCCCACCGTGCCTACAATGCGCCGACCGTCCATTTGTCGGGTAAACATCTGCGCAACCCCCTCGTCCATGAGTTGATCCAACCCCTTGGCAAATTGCTTTTGTTTGAGCGGATCCGCATTTTCCACATATCGGAACAACTCCGGTGAAAAAGCAGGAATGCCTTTGAAATGCAGCATCTCGCCCTCCGTGAGGCTGTCGCCAATCTTGAAGTTTCCCGAATCATACAAACCCACCACATCGCCTGGAAAAGCTTCTTCCAGCAGCGTTTTTTTGCTGGCCATAAACATAGTGGGGTTCGCAAACTTCATGTCGCGCCCCAAACGCACATGCCTGTAGTTTTTGTTGCGCTCAAAGCGGCCCGAGCAAATGCGCAAAAAAGCGATGCGGTCGCGATGCTTGGGATCCATATTGGCAAAAATCTTGAATACAAACCCCGAAAACTTGTCCTCCTCAGGCTCTACCAAACGCTCTTCTGTGTATCGGGGCAGGGGCGTGGGCGCTATGTCCACAAAACAATCCAGCATTTCTTTTACCCCAAAATTATTGACCGCCGAGCCAAAAAACACCGGGCAAATGCCCCCTTTTAGATAGTCAGCTTGTAGAAACGGTGGATACACCGTTTCTACAACCTCCACCTCTTCGCGCAGGATACGGGCAGCGCTTTCGCCGATGTGTTTTTCCAGGCCTGGGTCAGACAAGTCCTCAAACACAATTTCGTCGCCCTCCTCCTGTTTGCCATGCGGGTTGAAAAGCACCAATTTTTTTTCATACAGGTTATACACCCCTTTGAACCGTTGCCCCATACCGATGGGCCACGACAAGGGGCGCACCCGAACATTCAGTTTCTGCTCAATCTCGTCCAACAGATCAAAAGCATCCTGCCCCTCGCGGTCCAATTTATTGATAAAAAATATGATCGGCGTGTCGCGCATGCGGCACACCTTGGTCAGTTTGGTGGTCTGGGTTTCCACACCTTTGGCCACATCCACCACCACAATCGCAGAATCCACCGCCGTCAACGTGCGATACGTATCCTCTGCAAAGTCTTCGTGGCCCGGCGTATCCAAAATGTTGATCTGAAGGTTTCGGTACTCAAACCCCATTACAGAAGTGCTCACCGAAATGCCGCGCTGGCGCTCGATCTCCATAAAGTCCGATACCGTACTTTTTTTTATTTTGTTGCTCTTGACTGCCCCTGCCGTTTGGATGGCACCCCCAAAAAGCAACAACTTTTCTGTCAGGGTCGTTTTACCGGCATCCGGGTGGGCAATAACGGCAAAAGTGCGGCGGCGGTGCAGTTCCGTCAAAAAATCAGATTCCATCCATTCGTGTTGCTGAAAAAACGCAAAGATAACCCAAATTGAGCGCCAATTCTATTCAAGGTTGACTACTTTTGACGCAAAATACTGTATGTTTTCTTCAATCCCCCCTACCCGCATCTACTGGTTTGCCATACCCGTGTTGGCGCTCTTGCTCTGGATGGGCCTGCGCAACCAAACCGATCCGCTGTGGACCGAAACCGATACACTGCTGCACACCCCTACCCTGTTGGTTGGCGACGCCGTGGACTCCCTCCAGCACTTATTTGCCGAAGTACACCACCTGCCCAAGCCCACCCGATCGGGCGACTCCAGTGCCCTGCGGCACATCATGTACGATTATTCACCGACCATCGAGTGGCACAAATTCGCGGAAACAGTTCGGCAACTCCAGAAAAAACGCTTTATGGTCATCTCGGGCGTTACCGGCGTGGGCTCCACCAGCCTGTCTATCCGCGTGGCCCGACTGTTTGCACGCAGCAAAGCGCAGCTCATGGAAATCAAGTGCGCGCCTCAGTTTGACCTCGAGTACCACAAAAAATACATCGGATGGGAACACGCCGACGGTAAATTTGAGCAAGGCAAACTCCTCCAGTTTTGGGATCGATGCCGCCAAAATCCAAATCAACCATTTATTGCCGTGATTGACAATTTTGACAAGATCAATCCCGAAACGTTTTTTGGGCCCGAAATTTGGGAAATTCTCAACGACCGTACCACCTCCGCAGTGGTCGGCGGCCGCGGCATTTCCATTCCGGAAAACTTTTATATGATTTCGGCCACCCACCTGGGGCCAGGCTCCCACGTAGACTTGAACGAAGAGCATTTCAAACGCATCGGGCGCCTCCACATCGTCGGCCCCAGCACCCGCGAATTGCTCGCCCGCCTCGAACAAAAAGCATCCGACCTCAAAGCCATGCCCTACCGACATGCCGCAGACGAGAAAAAACTGGCTGCCCTCCAGGATACCGCTCAACTCCTCCCCTACTTGTTCGCTTTTCAAAAAGCCAACAGCATTGTCCAAAAACTGTATTCCGATGGGTACCAACTCGGTCAAAGCAGCAACGTCAAAGACTATTTCCGAAAAGAAGATTATCCGGAGCTAAAGAAAACCTTTGTCAACCATGTCAATGCTTTTCATCCGGCCAGGCCATTGGTGCCCGACGATTTTGATGACCTCGATTACACCATTAAACACCATGGCCGGCAACCCGGAACCAACTTTTTTGCGCGCCAAATTCAATTTTTACAAGATACAGGTTACCTCGTCGAAATCACCGTGGTGGCTTCTACTGCACTCCTGACTGCCCTCATCGGCTGGTGGGTATTCCGCAACCGGGAACTCCTCATCCGTTCTTATGGCGACCGCGTGCGGGAGTTGTTCATCCAATTTGAAAGACAGGAAATCAGCGCCGATCAAGCTGCCTTTCACATGGAGGAGATCAAAAAAGAGGTGGACCAACTCGTGGTGCGCCGTAAACTCAACTACACCGAAGGACTGTACTTCCTCGCGTTTATTGAAGACAAGGTCAAACGCATTGAATTTGCTAAAAACGTAAGTGAAAATTTTCTGGATTTGTTCGACAGCTTTATGGAAGACAACTATCTGTCGGAAAACGAGTACTTGAAAATTAAACAGTTCCTCATGTCCATGCGGCACAAACTCCCCGAAGAGGTTTTCAACCAGTTTCTCCAAAAAACAGAAGACACCTACCTCGCCGGGGTTAAAACCGGTGCCTGACCTCGTCTATGCCCCTTTTACTCACCGCACACCCAATTGAACAAGCCTGTTTTGGCATCTGGAAAATCGATGAGCCAGAATCGTTTTTCCACGATGCGCTCCCGCTATCGCCTGCCGAGGAGGCCGACCTCCAACCCTTGAAAGGCATCCGGCGCGCAGAATGGCTCGCTGGCAGGTACCTGCTCCACTTGCTCACCGGCGCACAAGAGCGGCTGCCTATGGCTAAAACAGCCTTTTCAAAACCCTTTTTCCTCGATCAGCCCGATTTATATTGCTCCCTTAGCCATTCCCATGGCATTGTGGGTGCCTTGTTGGCCGATATGGAATGCGGATGCGATATCCAGGTCTTCGTGGAAAAAATGCCGCGATTAGCCCACAAATTCATCAACGATGAGGAATTCCGGTTTGTCAATGCCTTTGCTCCACCACAACAATTTGAGCTGTTTCATGCGTTTTGGACGGCCAAAGAAAGCCTCTATAAAGCGTACGGCCTTCGCGAACTCGATTTCCGCAAACACCTGACCCTCGATCCCTTTGAATGGACAGGCAGCGAAGCCTCCACCGCCGCCTGGATAAAAAAAGGCCAGATACATCAAGGATTTGACATGCTGCTCAAAAAATACGTCATGCCCGACGAACGCGATTTGATGACGGCCGTCTGTTTTCTCCTTTAACATACCTATCCCTTCGCCGAAAAAATATCCCGGAAAAACCCTTAGTTCTCCTTTCCCAATTTGGACTTGATGGTAGACGGCGATACGCCCAGGTGCACATCAATATCCACCTCCGGAAAGTGCGCCTGCAACCCTATGCGGATGATGGCTAAATGGTGGATGGCATGGTCGTACACAAACACCATTTCGCGCCCTATGGTACTGCCATAACTCGGACGCTCGTCGCTGCCCAACTCTGCGTAAACCTCTACAGACATGTGCGCATTGAAGTGTTGGAGTTGTGCGGTGAAGGCGGCGAACGCAGCGTCCGCTACCATTGGAAGGGTTTCAAACAAAGGGTTGCGCTGGCGCGCAGCGTAGTCTATCCTGCCACTCGTCATGCCCGTTTCCAAACACTGAAAAAACTCAAGAATGTGCCGAAAATGCTGGCCAACGCTGCTGCCCCGATACTCCGGCAAAGGTTGCTGGTAAGATGTAGCAGGAAGCTGTGTCAAAATTCCCTGGATTTGACGCACAACCTGCAAAAGGGCCTCAGATGCTTGCATAAAAAGTAAATGTTGAAGAATCTCAAACGAGATTCACAAAAAACGACGCAAAAATAACCGTTGTTTTCCGCTTTCCTTAAATTCTTGCCAAATTTGCCGGAACAGTCCGTAGTCGGACAACAACTCCCTATCCCTTATGCTCCCTCCAGCATTTATCCGGCAAATGCAGCTTCGACTGGGCGATGAATATCCTTTGTTTGAGGCATCACTTTCCCGGACACCCCCGGTGAGCATACGCTTCAATCCTGCCAAACCGGCAGGGTATGGCCAACCAGCCCCCGACTCGCCCGTACCCTGGCATCCTCATGGCATCTATTTGGCCGAAAGACCGACATTTACGCTCGACCCCCTCATCCACGCAGGGGCGTATTACGTCCAGGAGGCTTCTTCCATGTTCATCCATCACGCGCTGGATCAGGTGGCTTCGGCCGACACGCCCTTACGGGCGCTCGACCTCTGCGCCGCACCGGGAGGCAAAAGCACCCTGCTTGCTGGGTTCTTGCCCCCGGGCAGCTTGCTGGTGGCCAACGAAGTCATTCGCCAACGCGTCAAGGTATTGCGCGAAAACATGGAAAAATGGGGTGCTGTTAACGTAGCCATCACCCAGGCAGACCCTGAAGAATACCGCCAATTGCCCGGCTGGTTCGATCTGGTGCTTGTCGACGCCCCTTGCAGTGGTGAAGGTTTATTCCGCAAAGACCCCGATGCCATCCAGGAATGGTCGCCCGAACACGTGGAATTTTGCTACGGCCGCCAGCGCCGCATCCTGTCCGCTGCCGTAGAAACCCTGCGCCCGGGCGGCCTGCTCCTGTACAGCACCTGCACCTACAATCCCTGGGAAAACGACGGCATCGTGCAGTGGATGCTCGACACGCTTTCATTGGAAAAAATAGACATCCCTACACCCCCCGAATGGAACATTGTGTCTTCTGGCAGTGGTTACCATTTTTACCCACACCGGGTGCGTGGTGAAGGCTTTTTCTTATCCATCCTGCGCAAAAAAGATGGCCCTGCCCCCAAACTCAACACCCCGGGCACCTTCAAAACACTCAAGGCACTGCCACGCGCCCTGCGCGCCGATACCTACCCGTGGGTCAATGCCGAAGACGGTCTGGCATTCTGGCAAATACCCACCGGCGAAATCCTCTTTTTCCCCGAACAACTCGAACCCGACTTCCTGATGCTCGATAAATTCCTCAAAGCCCGCTGGTTTGGCGCACTGCTCGGCGAATTCAAAGGCAAAAGCCTCATTCCCGCCCATGCACTTGCCATGAGCACCAGCGTGCAACCCCAATTATCAGCCGTGGAACTCGACAAGGAACAGGCCCTCCTGTACCTCAAAAAAGAAAACCCCGGCGTGCCAGATTCGGCACCCCGGGGCTGGGTGATGGCCCGATATGCAGGCCTCAACCTCGGCTGGATGAAAATCATGCCCAACCGCATCAACAATTACCTGCCGCAGGAACGGCGCATCCGCATGGATTTGCCGCTGCTGTCCGATTAATACTTGACCAGCTTCCCTGCACGCAACACCTCGTTGGCCACCACTTGCCAACCGTACACGCCTGGCGCCCAGGACGCCGTTTCGACGCGCGTGACGCCTGTTTCGCCAGCCAATGCCTGCTCCGCCATCAGTCGGCCTTGCGCATCCCATACCAACAAACGCCCGGACAAACCGCTGTTCAGCTCAATAAATGTACTGAATGGATTGGGACTGACCAGCGGCGCATTTGTAGCCGTTCGGCTTCGATCCAACGTTTGCGGTTCTTCGGACTTGATATTGTCCACGTATGCAGGTACAAGCGTAAACTGCTCCAGGTTGTTGTTGTAGATTTCCGGATGCAAGATGGCAGCATCCAACCACAACACGCTGCTCAAATCAACAGCCTGTTTGGCCAACACTTCAAAAGCAAGTACCGTTTCACCGGCATTTATGCCATATTCAGGTGCAAAAAGATTAACCATACGGATGGCGTCGCTGTACTGCGCAACACTTTCCGAAAAATTCGGCAAAATACCCGTCAGATTTCCGACGACTTCCAAAGCTGCCGGATCAAAACGCAACGCCAATTGCAACCCCGACAAGCTTTCACCCGCAGGCAACGACAGCCTGACCATCGTCTTTTCGCCTGCATTCAACTGCTGCTTTCCACTGATGTCGATTGTTTTTTCCGGAAACACCACCGGCACGCTGTTGGCGTTGGGCAGGGCCGAACAATCGACATCGCCTGTTTTTACCCCCTTGAAAACCAAGGTGGTATCCTGGCCATTTACTGCGTTGAGCAAACAGTTTACCTCGGCAATACTCGTTTGAAAGGGATTATTGGGATTTGGAAATACAAAATCCTGGTTTATAAACCGCCACGATGTATTGTTCGGGAAGGCCGGGTAAAGCCCTAAAAGCAATTTCCGGATTTCTACTGCATCAAATGTGGTGACGCTACCCGACTTGTTGGCGTCGGCTGCAATGATGCCGTATGGCATAGGCAGGGGCTCCAATCCCAAAATGTGCCTGTGCATTAACAACAAGTCGTAAGCAGTTACACCATTCAGAAAATCCTGATCCAAAATGGGGGTAAAGCAGGTATTTCCCAAAATGGTATCTCCAAGTCCAATAAAGAAGGTCTCGCACCCGCCTGGCGATGTATCCACCGTTATGGGCGTGTACAACACTGGTGGATTACCCGGGTACGAGCCTGTAACGCTGAAAATTACCTCCGAAATGGGCTCGCCACCACATGCCGTCACCACACAAACCTCCACAAAGGCGCTGTCGCCCGAACAAAAACCATTCGGGTCTTCCAACGCTATGGTTGCAGTACAAAACGATGCATTACCAGCCGGGTCTTCCGTCCACAACTCCACCTCCTGCGTCCCCAGCGCGTTGCACGTCAATTCGACAACTGCGATGGGTTCACCGTTTGTGTCTCTCGGGAAACCGCTGCCGTCTCCCACTTTGCGGATGCCCAACGCCAACAGGTCGGTCGGCGCATAATTATCTGTGGCCGAAAGCAACACATCTTCGGCCCAAAAGCGCGTAGAACCTGTCGGAAAAATAGTTGCGCCTGTTAACGTTTTACAAGCCACCGCCGGAGCCAAACAATCCCGCACTTCCAATACCTGGCTCGTCACATCAAACGACAAACCCTGGCGAACGGTCCATTCCACGCGGTGTACGCCATAAGGCAACACGAGTGGCACGGTGTCTTTGCCGCCAGCGCCATAGAGTTCGACAAATAACGTCGCTTCTATTGTGTTGCCTGCCTTTTGAGCGATGGGCAACAGGCGGCTGCTTCGTCCCGGCGCTGTTTGGGCAGCATTGTACTGCACCGAATCCAGCACACTTTGCGCTACGTTGCCTTTGTTGTCAAACGGGAAATAACCCGCGGCAATGGGCCGATTGCTGCGCCAGATGGATTCCGCGCTGCCGTTTTGATCCAGATCGAGGAACAACACGGCAGAAACAGTGTACGGTTTGGTACAGGTGTTTTGGGCGCGTGCCTTTGGGCAAACTTCCACCTCTCCCAGGTCCTGAGTTTTAACCAACCCGTCGTACAGGCGGGTGTTGTTCCACAACGAGGTGTCGTTGCTCGTACTGTCGCACACCACAACAGGTGCAGCGGGCAGCCATTTGATGCACTGGGCATCCATAGCCTGCGCCGTCAAAACGACTGAAAGAAAGATGAAAAGTTGTTTCATGGGTATTATTAGTTTAATGTTTGATGACTTTGCCCGTATACCATTTCCCGTCTACCTGCACCTGCCACCCGTACACGCCCGGTTGCCACGCTGCCGTTTCCACTTCCATCCACTGCTCGCCTGCCGGCAAAACGCTGTTTTGATGCATCATTTCCCGGCCTTCTACGTTCCATAAGCGCAAATCCACTTCGGCCGTTTGTTCCAACCGCAGTGGAAAACGAAGGCGCTGCTGCACCGGATTGGGTTGTGGTGCCAATACAGTATGCTGATCTGCCGGTGTCGACTGGCTGCGGAAAACCAATTGAAGTCCCTGGCGGCCCTCGGCGTCGTAGATTTCGGCGCGCAATGCCGTCTCGTCCAAGCGCACCGCTTCCGACAAGCGCAACGGCGTTTGGGCCCGCAGCGTCAGGGTAGCCAACGCCTCGTCCGGAAACAGGATTTCAGGGGCGTCACCTGCCCAGACAAAGCGCAGTTCACCGGGTGCAGGCTGGTGCCAGGCCCAATCAGAAGCATTCAGGCTTGACTGCACACCGAGCACTTCTATGGCCTCCGGATCGAAACGCAACACCCATTGAGCGCCGTCCCATGCGCCTGCCTCTTCCAGGTTCACAGGCACCTCCAGCACATCGCCGGCTGCCATAAACGCTTCTTGCAACACCAAAGCCATGGCTTCACGTTCCTCAATCGCTTCATCACCTTGAAGCGAATTGGCAATCGCCGAGCCGTTCACATCGCCCACTTTAATGGCCACCATGTTGTATGGAAAAGAGTCTGTGTTCACATTACAAATTTGCTCCGGAAAGTTAGTCTGAAACGGATTGTCGTCGTTCGGGAAATCAAAAGCCTTGTCCACAAACCGCCATGAGGTGTTGTTGGGGAAATCATTGTAGATGCCCAGAATCAACTTGCGAATTTCCACGACGTCAAACGAGGTAATTGAGCCCGATTTATTGGCATCGGCTGCAATCATGGAATACGGCGATTGGAGTTTAAAGCTGCCTAAAATATGGCGGGAGATCAACACCATGTCGTACGTAGATACGCCGTTGAGGGGATTGTCGTCTTTCTCTGGGGTAATGCAGTTGCCCTGAATAATATTGGGTACTCCCGAAGGAAATTCGTAACAGTTGTTGCCGTCGGTATCATCTAATATGGTAGTGAAAAATGGAAAACCCGGTACCGGTTCTATTCGGATTTCCACATCTTCGACGCCCTTGCCGTATTCGGTTTTAAGGCAGACGACTTCACCAAATGGGCTCGTAGGGTCACCACAATTGTGGTTAGGATCCTGGACAATGATTAGTGTTTGGCAAGAGTCAACATTGCCCGCCAGGTCCCGCGCCCACAGGTTGAGCGCTTGAACGCCCAAATCGTTACAATCAAAATTAATGTAGGTGATCGGGTTGCCCATCATGTCATAAGGGAAACCGGTGCCAACACCGGCCCGACTGACGCCTGTAACAATCTGGTTGGTGCGCGAGTGATTATCCTCCTTGTACTGCAAAAAATCAGTATCCCAAAGCGTAATCATCTGGGTCGGCATGATGTTCACACTCAGGCCACCACTGATGCACACCACTGTCGGTTTTTTGCAGTCTTTGATCGTAAACGAAATATTGCACGTGTCGCTTTCGGTGCCCTGCGTGATGACCCATTGAATCCGATGCGTTCCGTACGGCAATTTTGCATCGAAATAGGCTGCGGGCGACTGCGCCGATTGCCAGCGCAAGCGCGCCGTCAGGGTGTCACCCACCAGGGTTTCTTCCAACCCAAAACCATAATATTGGTTTGCCGGTACAGGCCGGAAGTCATAACGCGTGGGGGTACCAAAAGCATATCCCGGATTAGAGGCGTTGCCGATGGGGAAATACCCGGGCACGACGGTGTGCGTGTCGGTCAGCACACTTTCGAGCGTGCCGTTTTGATCAATGTCCAAAAACAACGACCAGGACACCGTGTAGTCCGTCCCGCAACTCAACACCGCTTTTAATTCGGGAACACTTTCGCCCTCTCCCAAATCATGGCTTTCTGTAATTGGATCCCAAAAAGTAGTGGCATTCCAAAACTGGGGATCGTTGTTGCTGTAGTCACACACATCAACGCTGCCAGACGGGCAGTTTTGCAACAAGACACACTGGGCGCTCAAAGCAAAAGGGGAAACACAACACAACAGGATTATGGCTAAAATGGGTAAAAGCTTGTTCATGAGGATGTTTTTTTAAAACGTCATTGAGGAAAAATATTGAAGATTTGTGCGAACACGCTTGAAATCATTGTTTAATAACTTTGCCGGTATACCCCTTTCCGTCAACCTGCACCTGCCACCCGTACACACCTGGTTGCCAGGACGCCGTTTCCACTTCCATCCATTGCTCACCTGCTGGCAAAACGCTGTTTTGATGCATCATTTCACGGCCCTCCACGTTCCATAAGCGCAAATCCACCTCGGCCGTTTGTTCCAGTCGGAGCGGAAAACGCAGGCGTTGCTGCACCGGATTGGGTTGTGGCGCCAATACAGTATGCTGATCTGCCGGTGTCGGTTGGGTGCGGAAAACCAATTGAAGTCCCTGGCGGCCCTCGGCGTCGTAGAGTTCGGCGCGCAAGGCCGTCTCGTCCAAGCGCACTGCTTCCGACAAGCGCAACGGCGTTTGGGCCCGCAGCGTCAGGGTGGCCAAAGCCTCGTCCGGAAGCAACATTTCAGGTGCGCCACCTGCCCATACAAAGCGCAGTTCTCCGGGTTGAGGCACATGCCAGGCCCAACTGGAAGCCTCCAAGCCGGAGTGTACGTCAAGTACCTCCAGTGCATCCGCATCATACCGAAGCACCCATTGTGCGCCGTCCCAAGCGCCCGCCTCTTGCAGGTTCACGGGCGCTTGCAGCACATCGCCGGTTTTCATTAGGGCCTCGGGGAGCACCAAAGCCATGGCTTCACGCGCCTCAATCACTTCATCGCCTTGAAACGAATTGGCGTTCACGTCGCCTACTTTAATGGCCACCATTTCGTATGGAAAAGAATCGGCCTGTATGTTGCATATTTTTTCCGGAAAACTAGTCTGAAACGGATTGTCGTCGTTCGGAAAATCAAAAGCCTTGTCCACAAACCGCCAAGACGTGTTGTTGGGGAAATCCGTGTAAATACCCAGAATCAAGTTGTACATTTCAATTACGTCAAACAATGTGATTGAGCCCGATTTATTCACGTCAGCAGCAATCAACGAATAAGGCGATCCGATTTTCTTGTTTCCCAAAATATGCCGTTTAATCAACACCATGTCGTAAGTAGACACGCCGTTGAGTGGATTTTGATCACTTTCGGGCACCAAACAATCATTTGGATATAATTGAATATTGAAATTCCACAAAAAGCATCCTTCTATACCAATTTGGTTCAATTGGATAGAATAGAATGGAAATTGTTTTTCCAGTTTTACATCATACCTGTCAAAAAATTTGCTATATTCATTGGTAATGCAAAGTACTGCTTCCAAGGGATTAGGATCGTCATCACAAACTTTATTCGGATCTTGTATAATGACCTGCGTTCTGCAGGAATCAACATTGCCGGCCAGGTCTTGTACCCACAGGTCAATTTCTTGAACCCCAATATCAAAACAAGTAAAATAGGTGCTCACTGATGGGTTTCCTTGCGCGTCGTAAGGGAAACCTGTACCGGTACCTGCCCGACGGATGCCTGTTTTGAGTTTGTTGGAAGTCGTGTGATTATCCTCTTTGTTCTGAAAAAAATCAGTATCCCAAAGCGTAATCATCTTGGTCGGCATGAGGTTCACGCTCAGGTTATTGATGCACACCACCGTCGGTTTTTTGCAATCTTTAATCGTAAACGGAATAGTACAGGTATCGCGCTCCGCGCCCTGGGTAATGATCCATTGGATGAGGTGTGTACCGTATGGAAGTTTGGCATCGAAATAGGCCGCAGGCGACTGCGCCGATTGCCAACGCAAGCGCGCCGTCAGGGTGTCACCCACCAGGGTTTCTTCCAACCCAAAACCATAATATTGGTTTGCCGGTACAGGCCGGAAGTCATAACGCGTGGGAGTACCGAAAGCATATCCCGGGTTAGAGGCGTTGCCAATGGGGAAATACCCGGGCGCGATGGTGTGCGTGTCGGTCAGCACACTTTCGAGCGTGCCGTTTTGGTCAATGTCCAAAAACAACGACCACGATACCGTATAGTCCGTCCCGCAACCCAACAGGGCTTTTAATTCGGGAACACTTTCGCCCTCTCCCAAATCATGGCTTTCTGTAATTGGATCCCAAAAAGTAGTGGCATTCCAAAACTGGGGATCGTTGTTGGTGTAGTCACACACATCAACGCTGCCAGACGGGCAGTTTTGCAACAAGACACACTGGGCGCTCAAGGCAAAAGGGGAAACACAACACAACAGGATTATGGCTAAAATGGGTAAAAACTTGTTCATGAGTATGTTTTTCAGGTGATTAATTTACTGGACAAATATATTCCTTTTTTGAACAAAATAAAAAGCCGACACCCGACACTTGTTCAGATTAAGCCTTTTATGTTAAATTTAGTTAAGGCTTGAAACAAAAATGCAAAACATCAATTAGTAATAGCATAACTTTCACCTTAAAATACAAACGCCATGAATAAAGCTGTTTTTTTCACCTGTATGGTGTGCATCTTGTCTGTGTTAAGCAGTTCATGTACCACCGTTCGGGAAGGGCAAGCCGGGGTAAAGCGCCGCTTTGGCACTTACAAAGATAAACCATACACGAGTGGCTTGAAATTTTACAACCCCTTTACTTCTTCCATTGTAAAAGTGTCTACGCAAACGGAGAACTTAGAAGTACAGGTAGACATACCGTCTAAAGAGGGATTAACCATACGGGCCGATGTGTCCATTTTATACCACCTGAAAATGAGTGAAACGCCGGACATCCTGCGAAACATTGGGGAAGACTACGAAGAAACCGTGATTTTGCCCGTTTTTCGGTCTGCGCTGGCCGATGTGTCGTCGCGATATTTTGCCAAAGACATGCATTCCGGGCAAAGCAGGGCAGATATAGAGAAAGCCATTCGGGATTTGATGATGGAACGCATTGGGGATAAGGGGATTGTCATTGAGAATGTCTTGTTGAAAAGCATCCAGTTGCCACGCAGCCTTGCTTCTGCCATCGAGGAGAAACTGGAAGCGGAACAACAGGCACAACGCATGGAGTTTGTACTCCAGCAGGAGAAACAGGAAGCCCAGCGCAAACGCATTCAGGCGGAAGGGGTGCGCGACGCAAACGCCATCATCAATGAAGGGCTATCTCCTGCAGTATTGCAGTACAAATCGATTGAAGCATGGCTTCAACTGTCACAATCAACCAACGCCAAAATCATCATGGGAGGAGCTGGCCAGATTCCCATGGTATTTACCCCAAGCGAACTCAATAGCATTTCAACCCAATAGGCCCCCTTCCAGTTTGCTGTGTTAAACCGTCAACTGGAAGAAGGTTTTGTAAACAGTGACGCCCGGCCGTTGTAAAACGGAACGGGCGTCTTTTGTATATTGTTGTGGATAGATTGCACTCAAAGTGCCTAAGAGCCAAGCACCATTTTAACGGTCTTGCCAATTTGCGCCGGGCTGTGTACCACCACAATACCGTTTTCCTCCAGGATGCGCATTTTGGCCTCTGCGGTGTCGTCTGCTCCGCCGACAATGGCACCTGCGTGGCCCATTTTGCGTCCTTTCGGAGCAGTTTGGCCGGCAATAAAGCCGATAACCGGTTTTTTGTTGCCGTTGGCGCGAATCCAGCGGGCTGCGTCGGCTTCGAGGTTGCCGCCAATTTCACCGATCATGATGATGGCTTCCGTTTCCGGATCATTCATGAAGAGTTCAACGGCTTCGCGGGTGCTGGTGCCGATGATCGGGTCGCCACCGATACCAATGGCTGTGGTGATGCCCAATCCCTGTTTGGCCACCTGATCGGCGGCTTCGTACGTCAGGGTACCCGATTTGGAGACCAGGCCGATTGTGCCGCGTTTGAACACAAATCCGGGCATAATGCCTACTTTGGCTTCATCCGGTGTGATCACACCCGGGCAGTTTGGCCCAATCAGCGTACAATTGTGCTGATCCACGTACGCTTTGGCGCGAACCATGTCCTGAATGGGTATGCCCTCAGTGATGGCGACGATGACCTTGATGCCCGACATGGCGGCTTCAATGATGGCATCGGCTGCAAAAGCAGGCGGTACAAAAATGATGGACGTATCGGCGCCTGCTTGTTCCACAGCGTCTTCAACAGTGTTAAAGACCGGGCGTTCCAGGTGCGTCTGACCACCTTTTCCGGGCGTCACACCACCTACCACATTGGTGCCATATTCGATCATTTGTTCTGCATGGAAGGTGCCTTCCTTGCCGGTAAAGCCCTGGACAATGATCCGGGAGTGTTTGTGGACTAAAACTGCCATTTGGTGTTTATTTGTTTTCTTCTATGATGTACACATCCTCATCGGACCGTTTCATGTAATAATTTTCCCGCGCAAACTTTTCTTTTGTCAACTCAAAGTCTTCTGCTTCTTCCCTGGCTCCTTTAATTTGTTCTTTGTAGAACACTTTATCGGACTCCAGGCGTTGTTTTGCGCGAAACAATCGCCACTGCGTTAAGGCATTGTGCCGATCCAGGATCAGCATAATAAACAAAAACAATACGGTAGCGAACGCATATCGGTTTTGAAGCCACTTGGGAAGCATGCCCCAGAGCGCGTTCCAGGGATTGTTGGGCAAGTACATTGCTGTATTATTTGACAGCTCAAAAGTAGTGTGTTTTTGTTGAACAAACGCTTCAAACTACAGGAGGGCATCAACAATGTTGAATAAGCGCATTGAAATGGCCTCGATTTCACCTACCCCATCAACGGAGTGACTTACCCCTTTGGATGCATAATAGTCAAAAACAGGTGTAGTTTCATTTTTGTACACCTCAATGCGGTTTTGAATGACGGCCTCGTCCGCGTCGTCTGTTCTGCCGGATGTAACACCCCGCAAAAGGATGCGCTCGACTATTTCCTGGTCGGCAACCACCAAAGCCAGCAGGGCATTTACCCGTCCGCCTTTTTCAGCCAGCAAGGCATCCAGCGCTTCTGCCTGCACAATGGTGCGCGGAAATCCGTCAAAAATGAATCCACTGGCCTCCGGATGTGCTTCCACTTTATTCCTTAACATCCCGATGGTGACAGAGTCGGGCACTAATTCGCCTTTTGCAATAAAAGCCTTTGCTTCGAGCCCCAGCGGAGTGTCATTACCCATTTCATAACGGAATAAATCGCCCGTGCTGATGTGAACCAATCCGTAACGTGTAATCAAGTTTGCTGCTTGTGTTCCTTTCCCAGAGCCCGGAGGGCCAAATAAAATCAGGTTTATCATAGAATTTCAGAATAATTTTGCCCTTTAATACTTTTTTTTAAAATAAGACAAAAGAGCGCTGCAAAGATAATACGGAACGGGCATTACAGCTCAAAAATCCGTAAAACGGTACCGTTCTCCATATTGTACGATCCAATCTTGAAGGGCAAGGGCGTCTTTGACCTTGAAAAGTTCTGTGCCTGGATTTTGAGTAGCGGCCGAGCCGCATGCCACACCCATTTGAACCATTTCCCGATAGGTTTTCCCCTGACCCAATGACCATACCATGCCCGCCACCATGCTGTCTCCTGCTCCCACGGTGCTTTTTTTCTTGACCATGGGTGCCGGTATGTGTTCGAATCCGTCCCTGGTGACCAGCAAAGCACCCTGTGGACCGAGGGAGACCACGACCACTTCGCAGAACCCGCGGTGTATGATGTCCAAGGCCGCATCGTCCACCATATTCATTTCCAAGGCATCTACACCAGCCAGTACGCTTAGTTCCCCAAGGTTGGGCTTCAGCAAGAACACGCCCACGTCTAATGCCGCTTGTAATGCGGGCCCCGACGTGTCGATGATCAGTTTGGCTCCGATGGCTTTGGCGCGTTCGGCCACTTTACGGTAGTACGTATCGGGCAAGCCGGGCGGAAGACTGCCGCTGGCTACTATCAAATCGGGCGACAAGTTCATCAACGCATCTAAACAATCGTCGGCTTCTTTCTCCGACATCACCGCCCCTGGCAAGGTAAACCGGTATTGAACGTTGGTGCTGGTTTCGCTAACCGAGATGTTTTCCCTCGTTTCCGCTTGTGCCGGAATAGCGATAGTGGGTATGCCTGCACTTTTCAGCAGATCAATCAACTGGTCGCCCGTGGCACCGCCCGCTGGAAAAACCGCCGTACAGACGCCGCCTAATTTGTGGATGCCTTTGGCGACGTTGATTCCGCCTCCGCCAGCATCTGTTTGCATAGCAGTGCATCGTAGCTTTTGTTCCGGAACAAGGCGCTCCACTCCGGTACTTTTGTCGAGCGCAGGGTTAAGGGTCAATGTAGCAATAATCATCTTTTCATGGCTTAGGCAACCAAAGGTAATGCGCTTTTGTTAGGCGGTACGCCATGTACACACAACTTAATGAATCTTTATTGCAAGATGCCACCCTTTGGCTGTGCACCCAGGATAAAACACTCGCCCATGTACACGCGCAATTCGGCTTCCCCTCACTTTGGGCGCGCGAACCTGACTTTGCAACGCTGGTACACATTGTGCTGGAGCAACAGGTCTCTTTAGCCTCCGCCAACGCCACATTCAATCGGCTGAAATCCCTCTTGTCCGACTTTACCCCGGGGTCATTCTTGCTTTTATCCGACGAACTACTGCGCAGCATCGGGTTTAGCCGACAAAAAATAGTGTACACCCGCAACCTGGCCGAACACCTGCTCGACGGGCGATTGGTGTTGCAATCTCTGCATACATTGCCCGACGACGAAGTGCGCAACACCCTGACCAAACTAAAAGGCATTGGCCATTGGACGGCCGATATCTATCTTTCCGAATGTTTATTGAGGCCCGATGTGCTGCCTAAAGGCGATATCGCCATGCTGGAAGCGTTTAAAGTGCTCTACCACTTGCCTAATCGGCCCGATCACGATACCTTCGTGCAGTCAACTGCTCACTGGCGACCCTGGCGATCGGTCGGAACCCGCCTGCTGTGGCACTATTACCTCAACCGTTGATAGCTATTGAACTCTATGGATTTTTTCCAACATAAACGCGTGTGGATTACCGGTGCATCGTCGGGCATTGGTGAAGCCCTGGCAATGGCCTTTGCCGCCCGCCACGCCAAACTGGTGCTCTCTGCCCGAAACGAACAGGCGTTGCAAAAGGTAGCCGCCGCTTGCCGGGAAGCCGGCGCATCGGAAGTGCTCATTCGTACACTCGACCTGGAGCAATATCAAACCATTGCGGGCATCGCTGAACAAACCATTCGGCAAGTCGGCAAGATTGACATCCTGATCAACAATGGCGGCATTTCGCAGCGCTCCAAAGCTTTGGATACGGCTATTGACGTCGACAAAAAACTCATGGACGTCAACTACCTGGGTACCATCGCGCTCACCAAAGCGGTACTGCCGCACATGCTGCTGCATGAGTTGGGCCACATCGTGACCATTAGCAGCTTGGTGGGCATCATAGGTTCTCCACTCCGATCGTCTTATTCGGCTGCTAAACACGCTTTGCATGGCTTCTTTGACAGCCTGCGCGCAGAATTGGGCGATTCGCCCGTGCAAATTACATTGATCTGCCCTGGATTCATCCGTACAGATGTCAGCAAAAATGCCCTGACCGGTAATGGGGCACCATTGGGTACAATGGACGATGCCACCGGAAAAGGGATGATGCCCGAGGAACTTGCTCAACAAGTACTCCGCGCCATCGAAAAAGGCAAAGAAGAAGTCTACATCGGTGGCAAAGAGATCATTGCCATCTATTTCAAACGTTTTTTACCCGGGATGTTCTCCAAATTCATCAAAAAAGCAAAGGTCACTTAACCTTCGTGGTGGCCAATATGCGTTTGATGCTGTACCGCCCGCTGCCCTTGCCAGCCAACATCAGCAGCCCCCCCGTGATGGCAATGTTTTTCATAAACAGGATGCTCTGCAACCTCAAATGCTCTTTGGGTTCATTCCAAAAATCGTGTATTATAAACGTGATTGGAACCCAGTAAATCAACAACAACACAACACCTAAGGTGGTGCGATAACCAATCAGCACCAGTACACCTCCTACCAGCAGGAATATCGTGGTGGCATAAACCATGAGATCCGGATGCCAGGTCAGTCCGTACTGCGCCATGGTCTCTTTCGTTTTGTCCATATAGAGCGCCGTGTCAAAGGCCTCAAAAATGAAAATCGCCGCCAGAAAAATGCGGCCTGTGAGGTCAATTGCGTCGCGCATGCTATCGGGTTTTGTTTATACAGATCGCGAAGGTAAGGAAATGGGTTGAGGAGTTGAGGAGTTGAGGAGAGGAGGAGAGGAGGAGAGGAGGAGAGGAGGAGAGGAGGAGAGGAGGAGAGGAGAGGAGGAGAGGAGGTTCAACACCTCAACATCTAAATGCCTCCTCTTTCAACAGCTCAACGCTCAACTCCTAAACTCCTAAACTCCTCAACATCTAAATGCCTCCTCTTTCAACAGCTCAACGCTCAACTCCTCAACTCCTAAACGCCTCAACATCTAAACGCCTCCTCTTTCAACAGCTCAACGCTCAACTCCTAAACGCCTAAACGCCTCAACATCTAAACGCCTCCTCTTTCAACAGCTCAACGCTCAACTCCTCAACTCCTCAACTCCTCAACTCCTCAAACTCCTAAACTCCTCAAACTCCTCAACTCCTAAACTCCTCAAACTCCTCAAACTCCTAAACTCCTCAACTCCTCAACTCCTCAACTCCTCAACTCCTCAACTCCTCAAACTCCTAAACTCCTCAACTCCTCCCCTCCTCAACAAAAAAAAGCCCCCCTCCAGCATGCGGAGAGAGGCCATCCCAAAAACCGATTTTAAAGTACAAAATCGCTTTTCAGGATTATCCCGGCGGGCTCGTCGCCGGGGGTGTCCGTATCGGCGACTTCAGTCGCCGTCGTAATTCATGCAGCGGCGACTTTAGTCGCCGCTGCATGGCTTTTTGTCCAGCGACTTTAGTCGCTTTTTATCCAGCGACTGAAGTCGCTTTTGTCGGCGACTAAAGTCGCTTTTGTCGGCGACTAAAGTCGCCGCGACGACGCTATTTTGTCTGAATCATCGACTTCGTGGCGCTGTCTTTCGCTGTTTCCAGACGGTAGTACAACATGCCCACGGTGTTCAACAACGAACGGTCGATCATCACTGCATTGTAGCCTTTGCCGTAATCTGCCGTCTGCTGGTAGATCACACGACCCGACTCATCAAAGATCGACAATGTAGCCTCTGCTGCTTCTGGCAGGTGGAAGCCGATCATCGTCTTGCCGATGAATGGGTTGGGTTGGTTCTGGTACAATTCGAAGCCTACACCGGCAATAGTGTTGCCGTCGAAACGGAACGCTACGTCCAGGCGCTCAGCACCATTGTTGTATGCCTCAGCACGCGTGATGCGGCTCGATGCACCCAACATTTGGCTCAAACGGCCGTCGTTCTTCGCGCGGAAGGTTACACCAAACGCACCGGCATCGCCGTCAACAGAAGCCGTAACCGCGTCGCTGAATACGCCGAAGTTGCTGCTCGTCATGTTTGCGCCTGGCACTACTTCAACCACTTCCAAACCTTTGAGGTTCATCGTGAACTGGTAGCCTTGTACTTTCTCCGATGCATTGAAGTTCACCGTGAACACCTCGCCGGCTTTCACCGCGCGGTCTTCAGCGTCGAACAACAACGTGCCTACCGAACGGTCGTCTGCGCTGTTCAGGGTGTTGGCGATGGCCGAGCCATTCACGTCACCCACCTTCACACCTACAAAGTTCTCGTCCAGGTCCGATGCCAACATCTGGGCTACCGTGATTACTTCAGGGAAGCTCGTCTGGAATGGGTTGTCCATGTTCGGGAACTTGAACGACTTGTCTACAAAGCGCCAGCTGGTGTTGCTTGGCAAATCGGTGTAGATACCCAGGATCAACTTGCGCGCTTCTACGATGTCGAACGTCGTGATCGAACCTGACTTGTTCACGTCAGCGGCAATCATTTTGTACGGCGTGTTCAGCGGATCCAGGCCCAGGATGTGCTTGGAGATCAACACCAGGTCATACGTAGATACACCGTTGAGCGGGTTCTTGTCGTTTGTCGGTGTTACCGTGTAGTTCGAGAACAGCGGTACAGCCTTCGAGAACAGGTACGAACCGTTTGTGCCCGACTGCTGGAACATGCTGATCGCTGGACCGGCAGGGTTCTGACCTTCCAGTTTCACGTCGCTGTCTTCAACACCTTTGTCTTCTTCTGTTTTCAGCGTACCCGCTACTGTAGCGTTGGCACCACATACACCGTTTGGATCCTGTACGATTACATACGTCAGGCAGAAATCGGCGTTGCCAGCCAAATCCTCACCCCACAGTTCCACTTCCTGCGTGCCGATGTCGGCGCATGTGAAGTTTACGTTGGTGATCGGGTTGCCCTGCGCATCGCGTGGGAAGCCTGTACCTGCGCCTGCGCGGCGGATACCAGTAACGATTTTAGACGCTGGTGCTGTGCAGTTGTCTTCCTTGTACTGCAGGAAGTCTGTGTCCCACAACTGGATCATACCCGTTGGCATGATGTTCACGCTCAGGCCGTTGATGCACACCACTGTAGGTGCTTTGCCGTCGCGTACTTCGATGATGTATTCGCATACCGACTCGTTGCCGCAGTTGTCGTTCACGAACCACTTGATTTTGTGGCGACCGTGCGGGAACTGTGGTGTTACGTAGCTGTTCTGCGACTGCAAAGTGTTCCAGGCCACGCGAGCCGTCTTCTTGCCACCGCTTACTGTCGTTTGCAATGCAAAGCCGTACTTCTGGTTGGATGGTACCGGACGGAAGTCGAATGCGCTTGGCGTACCGCCCGTGAAGTTCGGGTTGCCAGCGTTGCCTACGTTGATGTTGTTGAAGCCAGGAAGGTTGTTGCTCGAGATAACCGTCTCCATCGTGCCGTTCTGGTCGATGTCGATGAACAACAGGTAGCTGAAGTTCACGTCTGTGCCCGAGCAGGCGTCAGATGCCGTGATCGTCAATTCGCCCGGTGCTTCGCACAGGTCATGTGTCTCTACGATTGGATCCCAGAAGTAGTTCGCGTTGTAGAACTGTGGATCGTTTGGCGTCAGGTCATTTACCACTACCGGGCTGGCAGGGCAGTTGTCGATGATCGGATCCTGTGTGTCAATGATCTTGATGATCTGCTTGTACACATAGCAGTTCGCGTTGGCATTCCAGAACGTCGAGTAGTTCGTCGCTACCGGATCGGTAGACTTGATGCGAACTACTGTTGGTGCCCATGGGTTTGGTGTGCCGAGTGGCGATACGATCGGGCCGGGCAGGTTGGCTGGAGAGTTCTCCGTAGCGTTCGGCGACGGGTTTGGTACGTTGATGCATGGCGAGTTTGGATCGTATGTGCACCAGTTGATCACTTTCCATGTACGCTCGATTTTGAAGCATGCATCCGGTACTACCGTGTATACTTCATCCTGGAACGATACACCCAGCAATTCGCAGTCTTCGCCGAAGAACGTTGGCTCGCCGTATACGCCTGAAGAGTCACAGAACGTTACGATCACGTCGTTCGGGAAGCGTACGTAGTAGTCCTGCTCGTAGTTTACAATGATGCGCTGCGAGCACTGGCTCGACTGGCCGTTGCAGTCACGCGCCGTCCAGCGGCGGATGATCGTGCCTTTGTTGCACAATGTGTCGAATGCCGACAACGTCGTGGTGTGCGTCAGGCCTTTTTGGCCAAGGTATACACTTGCAGTGTCCAAGCAGCAGTTGTCAAACACTGTAGCGTTGCCATAAGCCCACAGGCTTGGGTCGAAGTTCTCGCAAGATACCGTTACGTTGGCCGGAGCCTGGCATACGGGCTTGAGTTTGTCTTGTACCGATACTTCAACCATACACTCGTTCACCACAGGCGAGCCGTCGGGGCCTACCGTGATGTTGCCGTTCAGGTCTACCTGGTACACACGCAGGATGATCATCTGGGTGGTGCCTACTTCGCAGCAGTAGAATTTGATCGAATCGCTTTCGCTGATCGCGCGCTCAAATTCGTTCGGGATGTCCGGGAACGGATCAAGTGTGATGTCGCATTCTGGCTGGCCGTTGATCGGGTTCAGGTTCTGGATGCAGTCGCTGTACGGCGCCATGCGCTGTACTTTGAAGATCACGTTGCCGCAGTTGTCGTACGAACCGTCGTCGAACGTAGTGGCTTTTACCCACGTTACACCAGCAAATTCGCAGCCGTCGGCGCTTGGCAGGTAGCAGTCATACGGATCGTCTACACCAATGCCCACTACTGTAAATTCGTCACAGGCAGCTACCGGAGGTGTGAAGTCGCGTACCGTTACGCGGAAAGTGCACGTAGCCTGGTTGTCGCAGTCGTCTGTTACCGTGTAGATTACCGTGTGCGTGCCCAATGGCAGGCATGGCGTGGTGCCGAAGTTGGCTAATGTGTCTGGAGTCCACAGGTTGTTGCCTGGGAACGAAGACAGGAAGCCGCCTACGGTGAACATGCCGATGGTGTCAAACGTGATCGGGTCGATGCCCACGATCATGGCAGACACGCTGTTGATGCGCGAGCACACGTCGCTTACAATAACGTCGGGCAGGTTAACCGATGCACAGCAAGTGAACGGATCGGTGGTCACCGTCAGGTTTGCAGGGCAAGTCAGGTTTGGCCTAACGTCGTCTACTACTTTCAGCAATTGTACGTACTCGATTTCATCGCCTGTACACCAGTCGATGAGCAACCACTCGCGGCGGATTTTGTACGTACCGTCGCATACGTCGATCACTTTGTCTTCATACTCTACCGACAAACCACAATCAGCAGGGAAGCCGTTGATCGTCGGGAAGCCCTGAAGGCCAACGCTCTCTAAGTATTCTGGTGTTGGGTATACACCCGTGCAAGCAAATGCTGGTGGGTTGTTGCCCACGCCATCGTAGTTTGGTGGTACAACTACATCGTCCAAATTCGGGCGCAGGAAGTTGATGTTCTGGATGCAAGTAGTGGAGTTACCCGAGCCGTCAACAGCCGTGAACTTACGGCGGATCGTTCTGGTAAAGCCCGATGCACAATTGCCTGGGACTTCTGTATCCTGAAACGTCAGGTTAACCGGGCCGCAGCCGTCTGTAACCGCGATGCCAGGGATATTTACCAATACTTCCAGGCCTACGATTTCGATCACACCGTCGTCTGGTGCAACGTTATCGGTGAACGTTACGTTCCACGTACCGCTGGCTTCTTTTCCGTCGAATGCGTCACCCAATACAGTTGGGCCAGAAACACCTGGAGCAATAACACACTGCAATGGCGCACCGTTGGCGTCCAATTGAGCGCAGAGCGTAAGGTTACCGGCACCCTCGTCGTCGAAAAGTACGTCAATGGGGAACTCCTGGCCAAAGCATCCGCCCAGGGTGAACACGTCGGCGGTAGAACCGTCGGGGCTGGTCACTACTATGCCAAGATCAGGCAGCCACGTGTGCCCAGTGAGCTTGATGCGCACGTTAACGTCAAGTACATCTGTACCAACCGGGATGTAGTTGTAGTCAAAGTCATAAGACTGGGTGGTTGGGCCGCTTGGTGCACCAATTGGATCTGTCAGGCCGCTGTTTGTGATGATCTGGTAGCCAGTCAGGGCCGGAGCAGGATTCACTTCAGGGATAGAGTCGCAAGGAATGTTCAGGTCGCGGCACACCAATACCGGTGGCAGTTTGTCTTCTACTTTCAACAGGCCCCAGCAGGAGTTGCCGGTTACCGGGTCTACTACGCGTACGCCATAGGTTTTACCCACGTCGCTTGGTCCCAATACTGCCGGTACCCATGGGCCAGCCGGGTTGCCATAAGGCAATACTTTGTCAATCTGTACAGTATAGTCGTCGTAGCAGCCATAAGGACCGCCTTCCAATACCTGGTCGGCTTGTACTATGTGCTGGCAAGAGGAGTCAAGCGAGATGTTCACAAAGTCGTTGCACACCAAAGATGTGATCGGGTTCGGGAACTCTTGAACCGTCACTGTAAAGCAGCAAGTGCCTGTGTTGCCGGCAGCGTCATTCGCGCTAAAGCAGTTTTGAGTGGTGCCGATAGGGAACTCAGAGCCAGATGGCAAGCCAGCTGTCTGATTCACTTTACCACCGCCGCCAGTCTGGTAGTTAACCTGGATATTCGGGTGGCCAATTGGGCCAGTTTGGAACGGGCCGTTAAACTGGTTGAAATAGATGGAACCAGCCGTTTGGGTAAAGATACCATTGTTGATGGGTGCCAATGCAGCACCAAAGTTCCAGTTGAAGATCGGGCTGGCCGTCACACCATAAATGAAGAAACCGCGGGTTTGGCCCGGAGGAATGGTCACATTCTGCGTGAAATTGGCTTGGCCCAACGCGCCAGTGCCAGTAGCAAAGTACGCTGGAAGCGGGTTCACCACTGCAGGACCAAGGTTTGTCCATGCACCAGCGTTGTTTTCATTGCCCACATAGGTTGGAGCCGAGAACAGTTGTACCGTTTGCGGGCCATTCACCACACCAAATGCCGGATTACCGAAACGAATACCGAAACCGGTTACGATGGCATCATTTGCACTGGTGTTGGTCAGGTTAAAGAACAGGCCAGCTGGCAGGTTATTGCCGCTCAAAGAAAACACTTGACCACCGCCGTGTGGTAAGAACGAAGCAGGAAACTGCAACGGCGCGGCGGACTGGATAAACGGACAGTTGTCCGTTACAGTTACATCGTAGCTGAAGAACGTTGAACACTCACCGGGAGCGAGGTTCAGGGTTACGTTCGACGGGCAATTAACGGTTGGTTTAACCAAGTCTTGTACGGTTACCGTTTGGTTAGCAGAAGACAGAATCACAGTAGAACCGCAAACAGTAGCTACCAATTCCCAAGTGATCACGTACGTGCCGCGGGCCAGGCCCGGAATGATCGCTGGTGAGGCTGGGTTGCTACCCAGTACAACCGGTGCACCACCGTTAATTCTATACTGCAGGGAGAAAGCAGTGTTGCAACCGCCCGGAGAGAAGGTTGGAAGTGCAGTGCTGACATTGGCCGCGCAATCGGTAGAACCTGTGCTCACCGTTAGGTTGGCAGGAGCCGTCAATACGCAAGAAGCGCTTGGTACCTCGATCACCGCAGCAGCCCAACCAGCGAAGGTTACACTGCCGTCAGACCTAAAGCCGAAGGTCAAAGAGCCGTTGGCGTTGGCAGCAGTAGCCTGTACGATGTTGGCAGACACGTTGAACGGTGCCTGCGTACCCCACCAGCCACCTGTACCGAAAGGAGAACCACCAATTGGCAAACCGTTGGCAGAAGCAATTTTCGGTGAACCAATTGTGGGGCCGTCATATACATAGAGGGCATCCCAGCTGGCTTCCGTGTTGAAGCTGCTGAATGTTGCGCGGATTTTGTTGCCTGTAGCGGAGGGTGCAAACGTCACTACAGAGTTGATGCCGGAGTTGTTGCTGTATACACCGGCGGCACCACCGTTGTCAAAAAAGTTGAAGGCAGGACAAGAGCCGGCAGTAGCTGTAAAAGTCTGAGGGCCATTGTTCAACGGCATGTTGACCGTCACCTGGGCAAAAGCCTGGACACTGATCAAACATGCTGCCATCAACGAAACATAAAAAGTATTTGTTCTCTTTTTCATGAGATGTTGGTTGATGAATTGGATAATTCGAAAGAAAGGGAATGGAAATGCCACAGTTGAACTGTGATTACTTGGTCAAAAGATCAACTGCCTCGTTGTAAAGGCCATTAAGCTGAGATTTTGAAAGGGTACTCGTTGCAGCATTGTTAGCAAGGCTGCTACCAACTGCATCTGGAACAGACATTCCGCCTTCGATACCGTAGTACAGGTTGAGGAAGTACGTGATGTGGTTCTCCATGTTGATGTAAGCAGGTGTACCTGGGGTCAGGTACTGCAACTGGTCTTTCAGACCACTCATTTCAGTGATCAATACAGCGAGTGCCTCCTGCTCCGTGAGCCATTGTTGTTGCTGTGGAGCCCCTACAACAGTGGTTGTAGAAACCTGTTGAGCCTCAACACGATTAGACAGCAACATACTGCCTAATACAATGAGCATGGTCAGCATCGCCTGAAAACTGCGTTTTGCAAACGTTCTGTTCATTTTGAAAAAATTTAAGTGATGAATGTAGATGAAAATTTGTTGTTTATGCTGTAGTGTCGACATGCAAACAAAAAAAGCATGTAAAATATCCGGTATCACGGATATTTTACATGCTTTTTTTAGAAAACTGGCGGAATCGCTCCCGTTGACCAGTGCTTGTACAGTTTTGTGCATTTTCATGAGATTAAAGTTCAACAATCTAAAGTCGGATTTACGACACTTGTACAATCATCTCCCCAAAAACCTTGCCCAAATGACTTCAATCCAACAAAATAATAGACCAACACGCTTTTTTACCCAAAACGCGTTAGGAAAACCAAACCGACCATAAAATACATGAATGAAACATCGACCCTTTTAGACAGCCAATCGACGATGTGCCGGAGAACCAGCACGCACACGCATTCATGAGATTATGATAAACTTTGATTACTCAAGGGCAAAAGTCCGCAAATATTCTGTTGCAACCTAATTTACTTTACTCATTTAACATTTTTTTTAAAAGATATATTTTTTTTCACGCCTGTTTTTTTTTCATTTTGAAACAGTGGAGGAGGAGTTGAGGAGAGGAGAGGAGGAGAGGAGGAGAGGAGGAGTTGAGGTTCAACACCTCAACATCTAAACGCCTCCACTTTCAACATCTCAACTCCTCAACTCCTCCTCTCCTCAACATCTAAACGCCTCCACTTTCAACATCTCAACTCCTCAACTCCTCCTCTCCTCAACTCCTCCTCTCCTCAACATCTAAACGCCTCCACTTTCAACATCTCAACTCCTCAACTCCTCCTCTCCTCCTCTCCTCAACATCTAAACGCCTCCACTTTCAACATCTCAACATCTCAACTCCTCAACTCCTCAACATCTAAACGCCTCCACTTTTAACATCTCAACTCCTCCTCTCCTCCTCTCCTCCCCCCCTCCCCTCCCCCTCTCCTCCTCTCCTCCCCTCCTCAACAAAAAAAAAGCCCCCCTCCAGCATGCGGAGAGAGGCCATCCCAAAAACCGATTTTAAAGTACAAAATCGCTTTTCAGGATTATCCCGGCGGGCTCGTCGCCGGGGTGTCCGTATCGGCGACTTCAGTCGCCGTCGTAATTCATGCAGCGGCGACTAAAGTCGCCGCTGCATGCTTATTGTCCGGCGACTAAAGTCGCCGCGACGCTTACTTAGTCTGAATCATCGACTTCGTGGCGCTGTCTTTCGCTGTTTCCAGACGGTAGTACAACATGCCCACGGTGTTCAACAACGAACGGTCGATCATCACTGCATTGTAGCCTTTGCCGTAATCTGCCGTCT
>Ga0247832_1000392_pt1 | contig 89926 bp, 69 predicted proteins | sample LaCruzMarch2015__10_FD_192407 | JGI IMG/M metagenome (GOLD analysis project Ga0247832, IMG submission 192407) | Freshwater microbial communities from meromictic Lake La Cruz, Castile-La Mancha, Spain - LaCruzMarch2015_4m | ecosystem: Environmental > Aquatic > Freshwater > Lake | place: Spain... | reverse complement strand
TTAATTATATCTTCATTATTTATATCTTTATTATTATTTATTTCTTTTTTATATTTAGATTTTTTAGGTTTAGTACTAGATTCTAAATTATTTATATCTTCATTAATTATATTTTCATTAATTATATCTTCATTATTTATATCTTTATTATTATTTATTTCTTTTTTATATTTAGATTTTTTAGGTTTAGTACTAGATTCTAAATTATTTATATCTTCATTAATTATATTTTCATTAATTATATTTTCATTATTTATATTTTCATTATTTATATCTTCATTATTTATATCTTCATTAATTATATTTTCATTATTTATATCTTCATTATTTATATCTTCATTATTTATATCTTCATTATTTATATCTTCATTATTTATATCTTCCTTATTTATATCTTCATTAATTATATTTTCATTAATAATATTATCTAAATTATCATTTTTTTCTTTTTTATATTTAGATTTTTTAGGTTTAGTACAAGATTCTAAATTATTTATATCTTCATTAATTATATTTTCATTAATTATATTTTCATTAATTATATCTTCATTAATAATATTATCTAAATTATAATTTTTTTCTTTTTTATATTTAGATTTTTTAGGTTTAGTACAAGATTCTAAATTATTTATATCTTCATTATTTATATCTTCATTAATAATATTTTCTAAATTGTCATTTATATCTTTTTTATATTTAGATTTTTTAGATTTATTATTATTTTCTAAATTAGTACAAGATTCTAAATTATTATTATTTTCAAGATTACTATTATTAATTATTTTTTTTTTAAGTTTAATTTCAGATTCATGTTCAGAGTCACTTATAATTGAATTATTAATATATAATTTTGAATTATTAGATTCTGAATTATTAATAATAGATTTATTTAAATTATTATTATCTTTATTAATATTATATTTAGTTGATGTAGTTATTTTATATTCTGAATTACTAATTAAATTTTTATCAATATTAGATTTAGTTTGTTGGTTATTAACATCATTATTATTTTCTTTTAGTTTAATAATTCTATTTTCTAATATTTTAATATAATTTTTTTTTTCATTTAATTCTTTATCTTTAGAAATTAGTACAGATACTCTTGAAAAATTAGTTAATTCTTCTATTTTTTCATTTATTTGAATATTTTTTAAATTAATATCATTAGTATATGTATTATTTAAATTTTCTAATTTAAGTTCTAATTCAATTATTTTATTTTGTAATAATAAATTATTTTCTTTTAATGTATTATATTCATTAATAAATATATTAATATCATTATCTGAAAAAAAGTTATTTAAATTAATAAATATATCAAATAACACATTATTACTCATTAATTATAATATTAACAATTTTTTATATAATATTAATATCAATTTTTTTATTATTTATAAATTATTTAAAATTTATAAATAATAATTATATAATGAGTAATATATGTGTAGGAATTGATTTTGGTACTACTAATACTGTTATTAGTGTTTATGAAAATGATAAACCAATAATTTTTTATGATACTATTTTTAACAAAATACCTTCAAAAATAGGTTATTATAATAATAAAATATATTGTGGTAATTATATACCTATAAATTGTAAAAATATTATTACTAATTTTAAATTAATTGATGATATAAATATAAAATTTATATTAGATAATGAATATAATTATTTAGATTTATATTATATATTTTTTAAACATTTGTATTATTTAATTAGTAATAAATATAATACAAATAATATAAATACTGTAATTACAGTTCCATCAAATTTTAACCATAATAAAAGAGAAAATATTAAAAATTGTTTTATAAAAGTTGGATTTAATATTTTAAGAATAATAAATGAACCAACCTCTGCAGCATTTATATATGGATTATATAATAATTATAATGATAATGATAAAATATTAGTTATAGATATTGGAGGTGGAACAACTGATTTAACAATATTAGAAAAATATGATTCATTTTATGAAGTAATACACAGTGAAGGCATAAATGATTTAGGTGGTAATAATTTTACTCAAATTATTATTGATGATATATTTAAATTAAATTTAAGTAATGAGTATACTTCTGAATATATTTTTAATATTTCTCAAAATATTAAAGAAAAATTATCTTTATTAGAATATTATGAAATTAATGATATAAATTATAGTATATCAAGAAAAACATTTAATATTTTATGTAATGATTTAATTAATAATATAATAAATATATTAGAAATAATAAATAATAATTATAATATAAATGAAATTATATTAGTTGGAGGGACTAATAAAATACCTATAATTCAAGAAACTATTAAAAAAATATTTAATAAAAATATACATAGTTCTATAATAGAAGATACAACATATATACCAATTAAATATTTTTCTAATTTAGAAGTATCAGTAGCTGAAGGGGCTGCATATTATTGTTATATATTAAATTTAAAAAATAATAAATCTATAAATCATGATGATGAAATTAGTAATAATTTAAATTCTATAATATTAGCTGATATAATATCATATTCAATAGGTATTGAATTAGCAGATAGTAGTTATTCTATTATTATTCCAAAAAATACTGTATTGCCTATAAAAATAAGTCAAAAATATACAATTGATAATATATTATTATATAAAAATGATTCTAATGATTTTTTTAATAAAATTAATATAAAAATATATCAAGGTGAACGAAAAATAGCAAATAAAAATATGTTGTTATGTGAAATACTATTTGATAAAATATCATTAAATTGTATACCAATTATAGATATTATTATTAAAGTAGATTTAAATTTTATAATTACTATTACAATAATTGATAAAAAATCTGGATATGAAAAAAATACTATTATTAACAATTATAATAATAATGTATATTATAAAAATATACAAAATATAATAATTTATAATATAGATGATGATGAACTTTTAAAAAATCAAAATATATATTTAATAAAAAATTATATTACTACAATATTCCAAAATATATCTATAAATAATTTAATACAAGAAATAGAAAAAAATTATATTATTAATAAATTTAAATTAATTGAAACATCTATAGATTCTATGAATAATTTACAACTTTTAAATATTTTAAATGAATTAAAAACAAATTATACATTACTTATTGAACCTACTATAAATAATAATTTAAATTATGAAAATAAATTACAATATAATTATTTAAATATTAATGAATCAAAAGATATATGTGATGAAATAAATAATAATAAAAAAAATATTATTAATAAAATTGATAATTTATTAATAAAATATCCAAAATATAAAAATATACTAAATGATATATTAGATAAATTACAAATTGATAATTTATCTAATAATTATATTAATGAACAAGAAAAAATTTTAAATGATTTGGAAATAAATATTTTTAAAGATTATAAAGAAGAACTTAATTATTTATGTATATTTATTAAAAATAATATTATAAATAATTGGTCACAAGATCATAATAAAATTAAATTAAATAATGAATTAATTAATTTAATAAATAGTATATTATATAAATTATCAAATAATATAGAAACATATAATTGGAAAAATGAATTAGATATTTTTAATTTAGAATGTGAACAAATTTTTATTAAATATAATTAACTTTCTTCATTAACCATATCTGATTTTTTAATTTTCTTTAACAAATTTTTATAATTTTTAACTATTTCACGTCCATCTTGAATTTTATAAGATACTGGTACCTCTAATTTATATCTTTTCCCAGTATATACATATACTGATCTTTTACTTTTCCTAGTTGATTCACAAATACTAAATGTTACTTCTGAATCAATATTACCAGATTCTCTAAAATATTTACTTAATGCTTTATTTGCCGCTTGATATGGAGTTAATCCTGTAAATCTTCCTTCAAATGATTCTTTTCCTGGTAATTTAACTTTAAATGATCTAACAAGTTTTCCATTTACTATTTTTTCTTCATCTTCACCAAGTTCTTCATCAGTTTTTTTACTTTTTCCTTTTTTTACAGATTTAGGTTTAGATTCTAAATCATTTGAAGATTCTTGTTTTTCTTTTACCTTTCTAGTTTTAATAATAGAATTACTTTCAGGGGATTTTTTAGTTTTAGATTTAGATTCAACTTTAGGTTCTACTTTAGATTTAACTTTAGATTCAACTTTAGGTTCAACTTTAGATTCAACTTTAGATTCAACTTTAGATTCAACTTTAGGTTCTACTTTAGATTTTTTAGTATTTTTTCCACCTGTTTGTTGTAGTGTTTTTTCAGTAGTAGATGAGGATTCTTGTTCAAGAACTGGTACAGATTCTAGTTCCTGAACTAATGCTACAGATTGTTCTTTTTCTAAGGGTTCTTTTTCTAATAGTACTGTAATATCCCCACCATTTTGATTTTTAGTTTTATTATTTTGATTTCTTGGCATTATATATTAAATAATAATATTATTTTTTTAAATCAAACTCACCATTTTATAAATACTTAAAGATAATTATAAAAAAAATAATTTTTATATTAAAAAATTTCATTATTAAAATTATTTAAATTATAATCATTTAATGAATTTTTTTTTTCAAGAATAAGATTAGTAATTATATTACTTAATACAATTTTATGATAAGGCCAAATTTCTCTAAATGTTTTAGATAAGGTTACATCTGATAAATCATTAAATATTTTAGCTACTTTTTTTTTTGTAATAGGTAATGCATAAAATTGTACTACTAATAATAAACATCCTGCTGCTATTGATATTGGTTCATGTTTAGTACCTAAATCTAATTTATTACAATTAATAGTAACATCTTTTAAAATATTTATATAATTTTTATTTAAATTTAATGATTTAGTATATCGTTCAATAAAATCAAATGATTCAGAACTTTTAATTTGTTTTATATCATCATCTATTTCAAAATATTTTCTAATACCTCTATTTACATGTTTGATTTCTAAATCAAATATATCTGCAATTTCTTTAGAACTTCTAATTTCATTTTGTCTTTTACATGCGTAAAATAAACACGCTGCAATCATAGAACTTCTATTTATACATCTCATTATAATATTTTTTCCTTTACGTTTACCTTTATAATGCACTGATTCAGAAATTTTTTTATATGATATTTTTGCTGAATCAATAATAGGTTGTGTTATATAATATTTTTTACATTTTAATTGAATTATTTCTAATACATCCATTAAACTTTTTTCTTTATATGGCATTTGTCCTTGATTTTGTAATTGACTTAATCTACTATAACCTTTAGATGCTATTTTAGAACCTAATGAGGATTGTTTAAAAAATATACTTGAGCATGGACCATATCTTGAACTACCATCATTTTCAGATTGATTATTATCAGGTCTTTCATCTAAAAATTCTTTATTTATAACACCGCAATCATCGCATACTAAATAATAATTATTTAAATTAGTTATTAAATTAGAACTTTTACATATTTTACAACAATGAATATCAGAATAACAATTCTTTCGTGATAATTTTTCTACTTTTTCTACTTTTTCTACTTTTTCTACTTTTTCAAATAACTCAGTATCATCTTCTAATTTAAAATTTAATATTAAATTATCAAAATCTTCGTCATTAATATCTAAATATTTTTCTATATTTAACATTAAACTATATAGAGATATAGTTTCTTTATATATATTATTCAATTTTTTTAATATAAAATATATTAATATAATATATGGAAAAATATTATGAATTTAAATATATTAAATATAAAAAAAAATATATAGATATAAAAAATAATAATTTAAATGGTGGTGCTCCTTCATGGTTTCCATCGTCTTTATTGTCGTTTTCTGGAAAAAAACAATTTGAATCAACTACATATTTTCTTAAATCATATGATAAAACAAATATAGATAAAATATTTACAGCATTTAATAATTGTAATGTTAAATTAGATGAAATATTTGAGTTATATACAAAACATTTAGAAAAAATATCTAATAAATTAATTGATGATATAAAACAAAATAAGATAGATACAAATAATATTCAATTAAAATTTAAAGATATTTATCCAGATTTTAGTAAAATAATTAGAATTATAAATGATATAAATAAAAATGGATATGAAAAAATATCTAATCCTAATGTTAAGCCTGCATCTATTAAAGATGATAATACAACTATAATATTAGCATTAATACAAACTATAAATAAAATATTTGATAATTATTTAGATAATTGGAAAAATAATATATTTTCAGATAAACTTATTAATATATATAAAGAATCACTTGGACCTATTACACCAAATTATATAGAAATAGTAAAGTATAATAATATACAACTTGGTTATTTATTTTATGATATAATTAATAAGTTATTAGTGTTTATTACACCATTCGTTAATGCGAAAACTACAGAAATTAAATCAATTATGGCTCAATGTAAAGAACATATTAACAAATCTAAAATAAGATATGATAAATTATATTTTAATAAACAAAATTATATATTTAGGCAAAATACTACTAATAATAATAGTAATAAATATAATTTAATTAAAGATTTTATGATTTTATTAATATATATAATAAAATTATATGAAATAAAAAAAATTCCTGATAGTGACAAACAAGCTGTATATGATAGATATATTAATAATAATCTAAATATTATTCCTACTGCATTTCAAATTAGTTATTTTCATGGTACCTTTGATGAAAACTTTGATGAAATTTTTAACAAAACTTATTCTTATTTATTTAATGAAATTAATTTAAATGAACAAACTAGATATGATTTAATTTTAAAAGAATTTGACAATTTTAGTAAAAATCCAACAAAATATAATCCCAAAACAAAAGTAACCATGCCTGATTCTATAAATGAAAAAAACCAACTATTTTTCTTTTTAGTTAAAAATAATATTATTTCAGAAAAAACTACAGCTGACTTGAAACAGTGTGATGGGATGACACAATTAAATTGTACATTTGAAAATTTAACTTTTGAAATAATAACAACAATCAAAGATAATTTTAATTCTAATGTTATTAAACACTCCCTTTTTGAACTACCGTCCCTATACTTAGAAAAAGATATTGAAGCACCATCACCACCACCATCACCACTACCATCACTACCATCACCACCATCAACATCACCAGAACTGCTACCAGATTTAATGCGACCACCACCATCAGACACGGTAGAAGAGCTTTCCTAATTAGAGTCACCATAAAATAATAATAATAATAATTAATATAAGATTAGACTAATAACTAATATATTTTAAATTACAATTAATGCCTAATACATAATTTTTCATAATAATAAAAAATATTTTATAAACAAATTGATATTTATAATTTTTAATTTTAAAAATATTAAAAATTATAATAATATAATTTTTTTCTAGGTTACATTATATAATAATGGCTACAGAAAATAATCAATTATCTACTATATTTTTATTAATTATTTTAGGATGTTTAATATATTATTTAACAAGACCTAAAAATAATGATAATGATATTGATCCTTATCAAAATGATCCTATGAAAGTAATGGCACAACCTAATGAGCCATTAGGAAAACAATTAACTAATACACAATTAATAAAAACACTAAATGAGTCTCAATTAAAATCAAAAAATTTAAATAATGTTAAATATCCATCTGATAAAGGTAATAATGATAGTATATTTAATTTTGCACCTAATGATGATAATATTAGTCAAGGTGCTGATTTAGATAATGCATTTCAAACACCTTTACAAAATAATCCAACTTCTGATGTAGTTAATTTAAATCAAAACAATGTTAAAAATTATAATTCAAAAGATTTTTTACCTCAAGAAGTAAATGATTCTTGGTTTGATACTGATTTTTCACAAGCTAAATATTTAGTTGATGATTCATTAATTAATACAAATAGATATGTAATTGGAATTAATACAGTAGGCCAATCATTAAAAAATGCATCTTATGATATTAGAGGTACTGTACCTAATCCAAAATTTAGTATTAGCCCTTGGAATAATTCAACATATGAACCAGATTATAATATAAAACCTTTATGTTAAAAAAATTGATAATAATATTTAAAAATTTATATATATATTATATATAAAATATGAATAAAATATTCTTTGGTAATAATGAAGCCTTTTTTCTAGATAATAAAAATAAACAATATATAATAGATTATTTATATGATAATATTGATTTGTCAAATTTTAGATATATTATGTTAAATACTATATCTAAATTAAAATTTCTTCAAGAAAATATTCATTTTGTATCTCCTAATTATAAAGGAATTAATTATTTATTAATTATGTTAAATATTAATAATGAAAATTTATATATAATAATTGATAGAAAACAATTATCATATCATAAACATCAATTAAATATAACAAATTTAAAAATTTTAAAAATAAATATTGATTCAAATATTTTTTATAATAATAGTATTTTTGATGGAAAATTAATTAATAAAAATAATAAATATACTTTTTTAATTCAAGATTGTTTTTTATTATTAAATAATAAAATAACTGATATACTATTAGAACAAAAAATAGAAAAAATTACAGAAATTGTATCAAATATAAAAAGTAAAAATTGTGATTTTAAATTAATAAAATTATTTAATTATTCTGAATTAGATATTTTAATAAATGACGTAGATAATATAAATACAAATGATTATAATGGTATAATTTTTTATCCTAAAAAATCTGGAATTAATATTATTTTTATTAATAAAGTAAATAATGAACTAAATAATCCTCAAAATGAAACTTTTAATAATAAATTTAAAAATCAAATAAATGAAATTAATGATACTAATTCAAATTATACTGGATTAAATACTCCACAAACTAATATTTATAATAATTTAAATTATAATGGATTAAATACTCAACAAACTAATATTTATAATAATTTAAATAATTATGATTATTTAGAATATTTAAAATCAATAAAATATTCATATGAATTAAATCCAATATATAAAAGATTTTGGATTAGTAAAACATCTATACCTGATGTTTATAATATTCATGTAAATAAATATGATACTGAAGGAAAAATAGGTATAGCCTGTGTACCAAATTTAAAAATTTCATATAAATTAAATGAAATAATTACTGGAGATGATCCAATTGAATTTGAATGTATTTTTTATAAAAAATTAAAAAAATGGATTCCTATTAACAAAGTTTAATTTAAATTATAAAATATAAAAAATTAAAAAAAAGGATTCCTATTAACAAAGTTTAATTTAAATTATAAAATATAAACAATTACAGTAACATTATCCATTGAACCTTGTTGTATAGCATATTCCGCTAATAATTTTGCTAAATTATTTTTTTTTTTATTATATAATAATGTATTAATATAATCAACTACATCTTGATTACTTAATACATCCCATAATCCATCACATGCTAAAACTATAAATTTATCATTAATATCAATATCATATTCATATATTTGAGGTAAATGAGTTACATATGGATTACATTCTAAATCTCCAAATGCTCGTGATAATGATAATCTTTGTATTCTCCAATCAGATCCATCAAATTCAATTATTCCTCCTAATTTTTCAATTCGTATTCTTTCTTCTGGCGAATTTGGTTTATGATCTTGTGATAATTGTTCAGCAATATTAAATCTATTGCATTTAATAGCTCTTGAATCTCCAACATTTATAACCCATATTTTTGATTTATTTGAAATATCTTTATAATGAATTACAATACATGATGTTGAACCACAAGTATGTGCAATTCTAGGATGTTCTTCAATTAATTTATTTTGAACTAAATTATATATTTTATATACATATTTATCTACTAACTCAGAATTACTAAATAAATTTTTTTTATTATTTTTAAATTTATTTAAAAAATAATAAGGTAACGTATCTTTTAAATATTTACTAACAGATTTACCACCATGTCCATCAAAAACTCCTAATAAATTTATATTATTATAATTATTATTATTATTATCTAAATTTAAAGCATGAAAATGATGATCTTCATTTGAATCTCTCAATCCTTGTAAACTATAAGAATATATTATCATTATATTTATTTATAATTTAAATTATAAATAAATATTTTAATTTAAACTTTATTAAAATTATAATATTATTTTTTCACCATTAATATTATAAAATATTATATTATGGTGGAAAGATTTACTATTTATATCTATTGGTAAATGTAATTTAAATATATTATAAAATAATATATCTCTATTATATATTATTTTATAATTACATAAACATCTATTTTCTTCTAATTCTTTATTATTATTATTATCAAGTAAATTATATAAATAATATAAATCTATATCATTTATATATTCATTAATATTATTAATCCAATTATATATACTATTAATTGCTTTATATTTTAATTGTTCAGTAAAATAATTAAAACATTCATTATTTTTATCTGAATATTGACAGTAATCATCTAAATAATCATAATATATACAATTACATTCAATATTATGAATTGATATTATATTAACTTTTCCCAATAAATATATTTCTGTATAATTTCTTTTTCTTGTCCCTTCAATAGTTACAGTAACTATTAAATTAAATTCATAATTAAATTTATTATTACAAATAGATTTATATATTTTATAATTAATTTTTGATAATAATTCTTTATGTAATTTATATTTATTTATTTTAATAGGTATATTTACACACTGCATTGTATTTATAATTATTATTAAATAATGTATATCTAATAAATTATTTAAATATATCTAATAATTAATAAATTCAATTTTTAATAATTTTAATAAATATTTAAAAATAATAAATTTAATTATTATTATATTAATTATAATATATATAAAATGAATAATAATTTATATTATAAAACTAAATATTTAAAATATAAAAATAAATATATAAATTTAAAAAAAATAGAACAACAAGGAGGTGGTATATTAGATTTTTTTAGATATCTTTTTTTTAAAAAAAAATCTATAGAACCAACACAAGATTTAGAAAAACAACCAAAATTACCACCAACTGATACATTTACATCACCTTTATCAACAACTTTTACACCCTCTGATCAAAAAATATTACAACCAACTGATACATTTAGATCACCTGATACACCACCTATTCCACAAAGATTACCACCAAAAAATACATTTAGAACACCTTTACCAACAACTTTTACACCCTCTGATCAAAAAATATTACAACCATCTGATATACCACCTATTCCACAAAGATTACCACCAACTCATACATTTATAGTTAAACCATCTATTCCACAAAAATTACCACCCCCGCCTGATACATTTATAGTTAAACCATCTATTCCACAAAGATTACCACCACCAACTAATACATTTACATCACCTGATACAAATGTATTCCATTTACTAGCAGATTTAGACAGCCTACATTTTCAACCACCTATTCAACCACTTATTAGATCAGAACAACCTTTAGAACAACCTTTAGAACAACCTTTAGAACAACCTTTAAAACAACCTTTAGAACAACCTTTAGAACAACCTTTAGAACAACCTTCAGAAACACCTTCAGATCAAGCATTAGTAAGTGGTGTTTATTTATCAGAATATGAAAATATATTTGATCAAATAAATGAGTGTAATAATAGTAAATATAATATATATGTAGTTGTTGCTGGAAATGCTGGTAAACCAGGAGGAGATACAAGTTATAAATTATCAGGTTTATTTAATACAGAAGATATAGAAGATATTAAAAGTGTTATAAAATTTATAAATGAAGATAATATTAATATTTCATCATATAACAAATTTGAGCCTAAATATGCAAATATTATACAACAATTAAAAAAGCATGGATTATCAAAAAAAAACATTACTAATCCTAATTTAAGACCTATTGAAGAACAAATTATGCATAAATGGTTAGGTAGTCAACCATATACAAATATGAAAGAAGCAAATGAATTATTTCGTAATAAAATTGGATTTAAATGGGGGCTTATTAAAAAAGACTCATTTGAAACAATACAAAATATAAATTATAGAACTGATAATAATTATACAAAATATAATTTATCATATTTAATTAATAATATTGATTTATATATTAAACCTAAATCAATTAAAGTTAATTTACTGTTTACTTTTGCACCTAATTATAATCCTTGTTTTAAAACTGGTAGAGATACATTAGAAAAATTTAGTAATAAATTAAATGATGAAAGTCAAAAAAAAGATAGTTATACTAAAAAATGTAGATATGATCCTGAAAATGAAACTAAAAGCAAAGGCGAAAGGGATTCTCACGATTATAGTAATAAGGATAATTATAATTTTAATTATATATATATAGCAGCTGATACTATAGTAAAAAATTTAGATATAAATTATATGTATTCTGAATTTAATAAAAATGCATTAGGTGAATGTATTAAAGCATGTTTTGATAAGTGTGAAAAAAATTCTTTTGTAATAATACCACATTTAGGTGCAGGTGTTAATGAATGTGTAATTAGTTGGAATAAAAAAAGAAATCGTAATGAGTATATATCTCTTATAAAATCAATTTATAATGATTTTAAACATAAAAATTTAATAGTTTATATAATGATTTTAAAGAAAACAATTACATAGTTTATGTAATGATTTAATAAATATATACAAAATAAAATTGAATATAATATATATTAATGATATTTAATATATATTGTATAAAGTAATTTTATTCAATATATAATTTTTAAAAACATTTTTTTGTTATGGTAGATTTTACAAAAATGATACAATTAGATTTTTTTAATACAAAAATTTTTGAATTTATAATTGATACTAAATTTAATTTAAGTGATACAAAAAAATATTATGTATTATGTAATTATTTAATATATAATAATAATATATATATAAAATATTATTTAAATGAAAAAATAAAAAAATATGATATTGATAATTTTATGTATAATTTATTTATTTCTAATTCAAATATTAGATTAACTTTTACAAATGATTTATTTTTAGAAAAAATATTTACTAAAAGAAAAATAACAACATATACAGTTCATAAAATAATTATGTTTGATAAATTAATAGGTAAATATTTTGCTAATTATTATATTAAATATTTAAAAAATAAATATATAAATAAACAAAATTCTAGATATTATGCAGATATTAATAATTTAATTGGAAAAATTATAGGAAAAAAATTTATTAATTCAATTAATTATCCATTTATTAAATTATTTGAATCAGGAATTAATGAATTTACAATTGAAAATGTAAATGGTTATCATAGATTATTAATGTATTATTTTGCTATATTCTATGGATATATATGGTTTAATAAACCTATAAAATATATAATTCATTCTTATAATCCCGATTTTCCGGAAAGAAGATGGCCTAGACATAAATTATGGGATTATTTAAAAAAAATTGCTGAAAATACAATAATTAATTATGAAGGCTTTAATTATGATCATAAATATGATTATTTTACTCTTAAAATTAAAAAATTTTATTCTCCTGAAATTTTTACTAGAGTTGGTAATATCTGTTATCTAAATAAGCCAACTGAATTATCATATCATTGTACTGGACTTGGATTAAAAGGAGATTTATATAAAGTAGATACTATATCTCGTATAGATAATATAGTATTTATTAAAATTTAATTTATATTTTATAATAAATATAAATTAAATTTTAAATAGTACATATATACTTAATAAAAAAAATATTTTTTTATTATTTTTTTAATTAAAAATTTAATCAACATCAGGATCAGGAGAGGTATCTTCAGGAATATCAGGCATACCATTAGGAAACATTCCTTTCATAGTTTCTGCCATACCTTCCATTCCACCTTCTGGCATACCATTAGGAAACATTCCTTTCATAGTTTCTGCCATACCTTCCATTCCACCTTCTGGCATACCATTGGGGAACATTCCTTTCATCATTTCTTCCATACCACCCATACCACCCATACCACCCATACCACCCATGCCACCCATACCACCAGGCATACCTTCAGGCATACCACCAGGCATACCTTCAGGCATACCACCAGGCATACCTTCAGGCATACCACCAGGCATACCTGAAGGTGCACCATTAGGAGAAGCTTTAGATAAAAGTGGTTGAATAACTGATTCAATTTCTTTATATTTTGAATCAAATACTTCATGACTTTCATTAGAATTAGATTCTATCCATTTTAATGTATCAGCAATAGTAGTATCAACAGTATCAAAATCATCACCTAAACTTTCTTTTATTTTAGGATCATTTAATGATGATTTAGTATAATAACAAAATTGTTCAAGTTTATTTTTAGATTCAATTCTTAGTTTAATTTTTTCATCATCATCTTTAAATTTTTCTGCTTCTTTTAACATTCTTTCAATATCTTCTTGAGATAATCTATTTGAATCATTAGTAATAGTAATTTTTTCAGATTTTCCAGATGATTTTTCAACTGCAGACACTTGTAAAATACCATTTGAATCAACATCATATGTAATTTCAATTTGGGGTGTACCTCTTTGCATTGGTGGAATATCTTTTAAGTGAAATTCACCTAATTTATTATTATGTGCTGTTAATTGGCGTTCACCTTCAAAAACTTGAATAGTTACTCCAGGTTGATTATCAGCTGCAGTAGAAAATGTTTGAGTTTTTTTAGTTGGTAATGTTGTTCCTCTTGGAATTAAATTAGTCATTATACCACCAGCTGTTTCAACTCCAAGTGATAATGGGGTTACATCAAGTAGTACAAGTTGATCAAGTTTATCATCAGAATGACCAGATAAAATTGCTGCTTGAACTGCTGCACCATATGCAATAGCTTCATCAGGATTAATACTTCTACATAATTCTTTTCCATTAAAAAATTGTGATAATAGTTCTTGTACTTTTGGAATCCGTGTTGAACCACCTACAATAACAATATCATCAATTTGTGATTTACTAACTTTAGCATCTGATAAAACTTTTTCAACTGGTTCTAAAGTTTTTTGAAAAATATCTGAACATAAACTTTCAAATTTTGCACGTGACAAAGGAAGATTAAAATCAATGCCATCATATAATGAATCAATATCAATAGTTGATTGTGTAACTCCTGATAAAGATCTTTTAGTTTTTTCAGCAATTGTTCTAATTCTTCTTAATACTTTTTTATTATCTGATAAATCTACTTTATGTTTTTTCTTAAATTCATCAACAACAAAATTAACAATTCTGTTATCAATATCCTCACCTCCTAAAGTGGTATTTCCTGCAGTTGATTTAACTTCAAAAACACCATCTTCTAAAGCCAATAAAGAAACATCATGTGTACCCATGATTTTTTTGTTATCGCGGGAGATTTTAACTGCCGCTTCTCATACTTTCATATGAGATCAGACTATATCTTATTTATTTTCCAATTTTAATTTAATATCATTTAATTGCTTAATCCAATTTTTAGGATTAAGCAATAAATAATAATTATAAATAGAAGTTTTTAAAAACTCATATGCTGCTAACTCTTTTGCATTCCATTTACCTGAAATTAAATCTTTTTGATGCCATATATGATTATCTTTAATTTCAATTAAAATATCATTTATTTGAAAATCAATTTTATATGTAAGATTTGTATCATTAAAAATATATGAAATTTTAGGTCCATTATTAATACAAAATTTATTTTCATTGCACCATTTTATAAATTTTAGTTCAAGTTGTGATTGGTACAATACAATTACATTATTACAATTATGAAATACTCTAAGTTTAAATGTTTTACTTACAAATGAACAATCATTACATAATATTTTTAAACTATTTTTAAATTTTTCAATTGATTTAGCACGCCAACATTGATTACAATTATCACATTTTAAAATAGGTTGATGTGGTTTAAAAATAGTATTATTAATTTTATCATACATGACACTAGTAAAATTCATTTGATTATTCACCTTATAAATGGACCAATATTCATAATTTGTAATATTATTTAAATTATTATTATGAAAACTAATTATATTTTTAGATATTCTATTATAATCTTCATCAGTTAAATGATATTCAAAATAATTATCCTTAAAATCATTATCATATGAATCAAAAATATTAATACTATTATTTCTTATATATAATGGATCTTTTAAATTTGATTCATTTTTTATATTTTTAGAATTAGGATTATTTAAACTCATAAATAATGAAGGATTGTTTATTTTTTCAAGATTAGTATTTCTGCATAAATAACAATTTAATGAACATTTATTAATTTTTCTTAAAAATTGTGTAGTTGATACATTATGAATTGAATCACAAGTTACACATTTATATTTAATAACATATTTATCTTTTTTTGATAAACAGGTATTATTCAAAATTAAATGCCATATATTATTTTTTTGTGCAGAATAATTATTTAATGAAAAATTTAAACTTAATGAAGATATTTCTATATTTTTATTATCTAAATTAATATCTAAAATGTTATCAATAATTATTTTTCTATTATCCATATAATTAATAATTTAATTTATTTTTAAATGAGTTAGCAATGAGTGAGTTAGCAATTAAAATTGGAAAATAAACCCTGGCATTCGTGGGATGTTCAAGTTATAAATAACTCTAATTATCCTAGTCGTTGAACCTTCAAGTTATTACTAACTTGCTTGGCTGCTGATTGTCCATTGTAACATCTTTTACCTTTTTTAAACCGTCACACTTATCCTCACGGATTATGTTGTGGTAGGAAAAGCTTTAGGAGTTTCCAGCAATTAACCAGGTTCTAAATAATAATTATTAAATGAATATTATAGCATATGACTATAGATATTCACTATTATTATCTAGGTGGACTTTCACCACAGGAAGCAGTAATGATGTTTACCTCCGAAATCAAAAATTAAAACATTTCTTGCTTTTTGTGATAGCTTATCTAAACCATATGCAAGTGCAGCAGCTGTTGGTTCATTAATAATTCTTAAAATATTTAATCCAGCAATTGCACCAGCATCTTTAGTTGCTTGTCTTTGTGTATCATTAAAATATGCAGGTACTGTAACTACTGCATTTTTTACTTCATGACCTAAATATTCTTCAGCTGTTTGTTTCATTTTTGTTAAAACCATTGCTGAAATTTCTTCAGGTGTAAAATGTTTTGATTCATTTTTATAAAGTACATTAATTTTTGGTTTTCCATTGCTATTTACAACTTTAAAAGAATAATGTTTAATATCATCTTGTACATTTGGATCATTAAATTCTCTACCAATCATTCTTTTACTATCATAAACAGTATTTTCAGAATTACTTGATACAATATTTTTTGCAGCAGCACCAATTAATCTTTCTGTATCAGTAAAACTAACATATGATGGAGTTGTTCTTTCTCCTAAATCATTAGAAATAATTTCAACTTTACCATGTTGATAAACTCCAACACAACTATATGTTGTTCCTAAATCTATTCCAATTGCAACATTATTATTTTTACTCATAATGTAATTAATATAAAAATAACTTTAAATAATTTTATATAATTTATATATATATAGTATGAATATAAAAAAATTATTAATGAGATTAATTATATTATGTGTAATAGGCGTAATTGGTTATTTTAGTATTAATACAGCATTAATTACTAAAACACCAGCATCATCTACATCAACAACAGCGCCCTCTTCATCATCAACAACAGTACCATCTTCATCATCAACAACAGTACCATCTTCATCATCCTCATCAACAACATTAACAACAGTACCATCTACCTCAACAACATCACCATCATCAACTAAAACACCTAAACCAGATCCAAGTAAAGTTAGGGAGATAGTTGGGGACATTATAGTAGGTGGTGTACTTGGTGAAGTTAGAGATAAAGCAATTGAGAGTGCGGTAAAAAAGTTGGCATCAACAAAAAATATATCGTCAATAAAAATGATAAATGCACTTAAAAAAGTATTACCAAATACTGTAAATAATGCAAGTAAAATATTAAAAAATGTTAAAAATATAATGATGGGATTAAAAGCTGCACAGGCAGCAGTTAAAATGGGGGGGCGTATATCAGCAATAGCTGCAAAGATGTTAGTTAGACTATCTTTGGGTCCTGCAGGAGCTGCATTACTTTTATTTGATATAATAAATATGGCTGTAGATGCAGCAAATGTAGGAGGTGTTGCTAAATTTGATATGTCAAATACTTTTGATAAAATGTATAAAGAAGAAAATTCCGAACTACTCGAGTATGCAGAAACTGAGGGTTATCCCTATCCTATTATAATGGGTCCATTGAATGATATAGATGAAAAATCATCAAATGATATTCTAAATAAAAATATATTTAATGAATTAACAAATTTAACTGATCCATTACTTGCCCCTCTTGTTGAATTAATGCAAAAATATACATCAGCCTATGATGAAAATAACCCTAATATAGATTATAATATACCTATGAATAATTTTCAATCTCAATATCCAAAGAATTATGCAAAAATTCTACAAAATGCATATCAAAAATCATGTACTGAATTAGGTGGAATATATAATAATATATATGGTGACAATTGTTCTTTTACAAAAGAAATATGTAATAATAAATCAAATGATCCAAAGGATTCGTTGTATAATAAACTTGAATTTATAGATAATGGAGGCACGTCTGGTCAAACTTGTAGATTTTCATTAAATACAACAAAACAAGCATGTGAAGCACCCTATTCTGGTAGTAATAAATGGAACTCTGATACTAAAATATGTATGATTGATCCAATATTGTGTAGTAATATGGGAGGTGATTCTAACCCTAATGGAAATGGAAAATGTACTGTTCCAGAAGGACAATTGTTATTAGAATTAATATTTGGAACTACAATAGTAAGAGAAATAAAAGCTTTATATGATCCAAAAAATTTTGAACCATGTAAAAGCGGTGCCTATGATGATGGTTACTTTTGTCGTACACTACAATGTCAAGATGGATTAGTTGAAACTGACGGATTTTGTTACAAACCTTGTCCACCTAAATATAATAAAAGAATTGGCATGATGTGTTCTATAACTTGCCCTGATGGATCACATGATGATGGTGCTTTTTGTAGTTATTGTGGTAATGATCCAAGTGAATCATATAAATGGAATCGTAATCCATTAACTTGTGATAATAACAGTTGTCCATCTGGATGGACACAGTACGATAAAAAGCGCTATGAAACATATTATTCAAGCAGAGGTTCTAGTAAGGATAGTGACTTTAATATTACTTCATGTTATAAAAATTGTCCAAATGGAATGAAATATGATCTACATACAGGACTGTGTCATGATAACAATTTTCCAGTTGAAACCCGAAATATGGAAGATAACGCTACAAGATCATGTCCTAGTGGTTGGCAGAATGTAGGTGATCTAAATATGGGTGGATCGTGTACTAATAACTGGGATTTTCCAAGGCCACTAAAAGGGCCTGATGTAACGTGTCCTAAAGGAATGCTAAAATATGATCCTGGTATAGGTAGAACAAAATGTTATAAGCCATGTCGTACAGGATATAAAGAAAAGTTGGATACTGATGAGGCTGGTAATAAGATTGTAAAATGTTCATTCAATGACAATGATATAGAACCTGATAAAATTAGTAATGAAAATAAAACTATACTAATTAGTTCTATTCAAAAAAAAGATTTGCCTGGAATGGATAATAACGTACTGAATACGACATATAATGATGGAATAGCTGGTATACCTCCTAAAATTAGTATTGTAGCTAAGAAAAGAACAGATAAAGGAATAGCGGAAAGAAAAAAAAAAATACAAGAAGCAAGGGTAGAACTAGAAAAAAAATTAAAAGAAGAACAAGACAAACAATTAAAAGCAGAAGAAGAAGAACGAAACAAACAAATAAGACAAAATCTAGGAATACAGTAATGCAAGAAAAAATACAAAAAAGGCAGAACTAGACATAAAATTAAAAGAATAACAAGCCGCCAAAAATAAATGAGGTAAAAATCTATTTCAATTTCAGTTATTGAAAAAAAAATTTGTCTGAAATGAATGGTAACTTGGGAAATAATATATTGATGGAATAGCAGGAATAGTTCCTAAAACTATTATTATAGCTAAAAAAAGAATAGATCAATGAATGACTACAATAAATACAAAAAAAGACAGAACTATAAAATAAATTAAAAGAACAAAAAAACAAAAAGGAACATACATAATAAATAGACCTGTAGTAAATATAACATATTTATAACTATAATAAATATAATTATTAAGTAAAAAAAAAATATATATATATATATATATATATATATATATTATGTATAATATAAATGGTGATTTTTATAAATGTAAAATTATAGAACACGCTGGAGGTAGTATATTAAAGGGTGTAGTAAATGCTGGACAAGGTGCTGCAGATATGGGATCAGTAGTTATTAAGGGTGGTATTAATTTAGGAGGAAGTGCCGCAGCTCAGAGTGATGAAATTGTTGCTGCTTTAGCACAAACAGTAAAGAATGGTGCTAAAGATGCAGCAAAACAAGCAGATGAAGTTGCTGCAGCTTTAGCAAAAAAAGCAGATGAAGCTGCAGCTGCCGCTAAACAAGCAGATGAAGCTGCTGCTGCCGCTAAACAAGCTGATGAAGCTGCAGCTGCAGCAAAACAAGCAGATGACGCTGCAGCTGCAGCAAAACAAGGAGATGTTAATGGCCCTAAGACAGAGGCTGATGCTAACGCAAAAGTAGACGCAAATGCAGGAACTGTTAAAGAAATAGCATCAGAAGGAGCGCTTACATGGATGTGGAAAAATAAAAAAAGTGTCGTAGCATTTGCAGCAGTTTTAGGTGTAACTGTGTATGTACTAGAAAAAATTCTACGTAAAATAGGTAATTTAGCTAATTATAATTTTAATATAATAAAAATAATAAATAATCCTAATAATAATGGAAATATAATAACATATAATGCACCAAATCCATCAGATGAGATAGATGACATTTTAAAAGAGGATAAAATAATATTAAGTAATACTGATTGTATCCCTACTATTGATGGAAATAAAGATATAACTAATATTAACTCTAATACAGAACTTGTTGCAGCACCATTTACTAGTTTAACAACTCTAGGAACTAAAGGTAATATGAAAGTAATACCAGATTATGCAGCTCATTTAAGAAAAGGATTAACAGATCCAAAAAATTATTTACCACCTAATCCTTTTAAAGGTATATCAGATATGTTATCTGATAATTGGATAATTATTGTAATAGTAATATCAATTATTATTTTTTTATTATTATTTGTATTTTAGATAAATAATAATTAAAATTTTTCTAAATAATTTAAATTTTTAATATTTTCTTTATTTTTACTTATATTAAATGTAATAATATTATCATTTTCACAAATAATAATATTAATTTTTTTTAATTGAATTTTAATTTTAAATAATATTATTTCTGAAGTTAATTCTTTTTTAAATATATCAATATCATTATCATTATTTTGTATAATATATTTTTTATTTTTAATTATATCTAATATTTTTTCTAATAAAGTGATCATTTTATGATCTTTATATTTTTCAATAATAATTTTATAGTTATCATTAAAATTTATAATACTATCATTCATGGTACCTTGTATTTGTTTAGTTATATCATTAATTTTAGTTTGTATTTCATATTGATAATCTCTTAAAATTGTATAATAATTAGATAATGATATATTTATATTTTTTTCCATTAAATAATAATTATCTCTTAATAAATAATTTTTATGCATAATATTATTTAATTCAGTTAAATGATTATTAATATTAGATACAATCCAAGGAAATTGTTTTTCTTTATTAAAAATATTAATTAATTTTCTTATAATTTGTAAACCTAAATCTAATTTATGAATATCTTGTGATAAATTAGATATAGTAATTATAGAAAAAGTTTCATTATTATGATTAAATGTATAATAATCTAATTCTTTCATATTTTGTATAAGTGAATTAAAACTAACTAATATTGCCCATTTTATATTATTATTTATCATATCATTTTCTAATTTTGTTACTTCATCTTTATTAACAGTAGTAGCATAATTTTTACTTTCTAATATAATAATTGTATTATCTGGTAAATATAACCAAGCATCTCCTGAATGTGGAGTTAAATTTTTTCTTTCAAAAATAATATCACCATATCGTTGACTAAATAATTCTTCTAATATATTTTCACCAATATTACCTTTTTTATAAGAATTATTTGAAATACCTATTAATTTATTTAAACTTTTTTCTAAAGATTCTATTTTATTATTTATTTCTAAATTTATATTATTATCTTTTAAATCGTCTTTTATACTAATAAAATTAGTTAATAAATCTTCCTTTATTGAAGTTAAATATTTTAATAAATCATTATATTCAAGTTTATCTTCTATTTTATTAAAAGATGGAAAATGTATATCATATCCAGTTTTAATTAATTTATTTATAGTATTATTTAATTCAGTATTTTTTAAATTATTTAAAATTGGATAATTTGATAAATCTATTTTTATATTTATAACATTCATTATAAATAAATAAAAAAATGTTTATAAATATTAATATCAATTTTTTATTAAATTATTTATAAATTTTTTATGAATTCATATAATAAATTTATACCATATGAAACTGGTTTTTCATTAAAAAAAGTACATGATGCTACATCTAAATGTAACCAAGGAATATCTTTATTTATAAAATAATTTAAAAAAGCACCTGCCATAATACAATCAGATTTAATATTTAAATTTACACTTTTAATATCTGCAACAGGAGATTTTAATAATTCAACATAGTTATTTCTAAGTTTAATAGTATCAACATATTCTTCAATATTTTCACCAATATCAGTTATTTGTTTTAAATATTTTGTACCTTTATTATTACATAATATAATACTAGAAATACCATTAGTGATTAATGATGCATTCCCTGTTAAAGTTGCAATATCTAATATTAAACAATTATTAATATTAATATCTTTTAATAAATATAAATTAATATATTCTATAGCATCTACAATACATAATCTACCTTCTGCATCAGTATTTGTAATTTCTATTTTAATATTATTCATTGATTTAATAACCATACCTGGTTTAGTTGCTTTTGCACCAATAACATTTTCTACAATTGGTGCTAATATATGAATATTATAATTTATATCTATATTATTATTAACTAATATATTTAAAACACTTATTAATATAGCCGATCCAATCATATCAGTTTTCATATCTGACATATGTCTAGATGGTTTAAGATCAAGACCACCTGTATCAAATGTAACTGATTTACCAATTAAAAATAAAGTTTTATTATTTGGATTATATTTTTTAGGATAAATATGTACAAAATATGAATCATGTATTGAAGCCTCACCAACAGATTTTGTTAATGGAAATAATTTAGTTTCATTTAAATTAAATATTTTTTTTTCATAATTTTTAGGAATTCTTGATTCTATATATTTTAAATATGTTTTTTGATTTTTATTAGGATCCATAACAATATTTTTATATTTATCTAATTCATTATAAATAAATATATATTTATTATCTATATTATTAAATTCATAATCTATTTTTTTATTGTAATCATATAGAATATTATGTAATTGTGTCATTATTTTATTTATTAATAATTCATTACTAATATCTTTAAAATTAATATTAACTTTATCAATATTATTATATAAAATAATAATATTATTAATATTATTAATATTATTAATATTTAATTTAATAATAACAGTATCTTTATTATTTTTTATTTTTAAATTTTTATATTTTTTATTAGATAAAATTATATCTAATTTCATTATAATATAATTATAAAATAATAATATTAATTATTATTTTATAACTATTTTAATTCTCTTTTATTTATTTTTATAAAAGAGATAAAACTACTGGTCAGTAGTTAACAACCAAACCCAAGTTTTGGTTGTAGAACGTGTTTCTACACGTTGTACCTATACAAGGATTTTAACCTTGACTTTATGTGTAACATACATATGTGCTTAATTACACTATATAGGCAATATTATATATATATAAATCTTTAAATATTTTTTTTATAATTATATTATATTAGATGTTACAATTATTTAATAATATTTGGATTATTGGAATAAGTTTAATAATATTATATGTAATTATAAATAAAATAATAAATTTTAATAAATGTTTTGATCAAGATAAATTTATTAAACAATATAAAAATGAACAAAAATTAAAAAAAAAATTTAAAAATTGGGATATTTCTAAAGGTATACCATTATTAACATCTTATTATATAGGAATATAATTATTTTTTATAAATATTTACTCATATTACAATTATTACAAATAAAATTATATTTTTTTTTTTGTAATTTTTCCATAATAGTATCATGTTTCATACAACTTGGACATATTACAAAAGTATTAATATATTTATTAGTAATATTATATATATCAGTATTTTTTAATTTTTTACCATGTATTATTAATCCATCACTTATATTTGAAGAATATAAATGTATTTCTCTATTAGTGTATTGATTTTTTATATATTCTAAAAAATGTTGAGGATCTCTTTTTATAACATCTAAAAATTCTTTAATATTTTTCCAATATAATTTAGTAGGTAATATTTCAATAATAAAATTAGGTATTACTAAGTTATTAGATTTTGTTCTAACTAAATTATAATATACTTCATTAACCATATCATTAAATTCATCATTCATTATTAATATTAATATTAATATTTTTAAATATTAATAATTTTTAATAAATCATTTTTTTAAATTATATAACTCAATTAATTGTTTTATAATAGTATTTTTAAATATAATAATTTTATCATGAATAATTAATATATCTTTTTTACGATCTTCTTCATTAATTTCTTTTAATTTATTTTTACAATGATTACAAAAAGAGTTAATTTCAGAAACATAAGCTTTAATTTTATAAAGTTTATGTTTTTTATCATCATCCGAACATGTATCTAAAGTTATTAGTGACATCAATATCCAACCATATTTTTCTACTAAACATGGAAACCATTTCATTAATCCATGAAAAGTAGTATTATTACAATTTCCCATATTACTCATATATAATATATATTATAGAAAAAAATAATATATTTATAATATAATTTTAGTCCAACTATTATTTTTTAAAATAAAATTTTTATTATATAATTCTTGAGTAATATTTTTTAATATTTTATCATTTTTAATAAACATTTCATAAAATACATTATTATTATCTTTTTTTTTAATAATTTCAAATAATTTAGTAAGATTAAAATTAACAATATCACTAAAATATTTAATAATATATTTAATTCTATCTTCTAGATTATAAGGAAATTCATAAATAGGATGATTATTTGGAATAATAACATAAGTTAATTTATTATTATCTTTAGTAGTAGAATATTTTTCTAAATTTAATAATTTATTTTTAATTTCAATACATAATTTATCTTTTGATAAATTATCAAAATTATTTATTTCTGATTTAGTAATATTTGAAATTTTTTTAATTATATTAATTAATTCTTCTTTATTTTTATATGAAGAACATAATGTTCCCTTAAAAGAATAAATACCAACTCCTCTTTTTTTTGTATTTATTTTATTATTAATAGAAGGTCTTATTTTAAATAAATCTTCGTCAGTAGAACTTAATTTATTAATATTTTTATCAATAATACCTACTATAAAATTTTCAGATTTATTTTGATAATATTCAAGAACTTCATCAAAATTATAACCAATTTGTTTATTATTTTCATTTTCTTCAATAATATTAATACTATCTTTATTTTTAATATTAATATTATTAAAATTTTGATTAATATAATTCTCTAATGATATATTATTAACATAATTAATATTAATATTTTTTCTATAATAATATGGTATATTTTCATTTTCATCAAATGGTTGAAATATATAATACATATTTCTTTGTATAATATATCCAGATTTATTATATTTATCATAAATAATATCATTGAATTTATTAAAATCATTTTCACTTTTAGGCATCATTTCTTCTAATGCTTGATCTAAAAAATATTCTTCAAATAAATAAGATTGATGTTCTAAAAATGATTCTTTAATTTTATTTAAAATTTCATCATACGTATAAACATGTTTAAATCTAAATAAATCTTTTATTTTAGATTTAATATTATCAATTTCATATTTTGACATATTATTATTAAATGTATTATAATCAATATCTTTTTTATCTAATAATTTATAAGAAGATTTATTTTTATCCCATAATTTAGATAAATCTTTAGAATAACATTTTAAATCACATGGTTTAAAATCACATAATGCTGGACATATAGTTTTACCTGCTTTTACATTTTCAATTGTTGGATAAACACAATCTTTATATTTTTCAACATCTTCAGGAAAAACATTAGAATGAAATAATAATGGACAATCAAATGATACTTCTTTTAAAGCTCTTTCAACTTCTTTAATAGTTAAAAATTTAATTTCTGCTTTTTTATATAAAATTTCATCAGTAGATAATTTATCTTTTAGTGCTATTACATATTTATATACATTTACTTCTGGATCTCTATAATTATCATTAATTACATCTTGATGAACACACATTCTAATAACTCTACCAATTACTTGTTCTAATTTAGGAATATTATAAAATGCATCAATGATATGTATTTCTTTACAATTTTTTAAAGTAACTCCTTCATTCATAACACGAGATCCTAAAATAAATTTTATATATCTTCCTTTAATATTATTAATATTATTAAAAACATTTTTAATAATTTGTTGTTTAACTGCAGGTATATCTTCTGAAAATTCTTCTCCTCCAATTATTAATAAAAATGTAGCTGGATAAAAATTTTCTAATTTTTTTTTCTTAAATTCATAATTTGTTAATCCAGTTCTATAATCTATAGTATCATCTTTAATATCATAAATCATATTTTCTTGATATTCTAGATAACCATTTTGAATTAATGCTTCTGCAAATAATTCCATTCCTCCTGCTTTAACTAAATTAGAATATACAAATGCTGTACAACTTGTTTTATCACTTGTTTTATCACTTGTTTTATCACTTGTTTTATCACTTGTTTTATCACTTGTTTTATCACTTGTTTTATCACTTGTTTTATTATTAGTTTTATCAACACTTTCATATAATTTATTTAAATTAACTATTACATTATAAAATTTAGTAGAAAATGTTTTAATATATTTAAGATTTAAAATTAATCCTGTTATTGATTTTTTATTACTTTCATATATAAATAATTTTTCTTCCTCTTTAGATAATGAACCATTAAATAATTCTTTATTTATCAATGATCTTATTTTATCACCATCATACATTAATTGTGATAATATAGTTGTTACACCTTCATTTGAATAATAAGAACCTAATTCATTTCTATCTTTTGATAAACCTGGAAATACAAAATTTGCTGCAGCTAAGGATGATTTATATAATGTATCTTTATAATTAGTTAATGTAGTTATATAAGTATCATGTTGAAATTTTTCCATATAACATTTCATTACAGGTGTAAATAACATGTTATTAGGTATAACACCTTTATCAATTCTTTTTGCAAATGTATATGGTATTGAACCTCTATAATAACTTACTAAACCATTTGCTTTTGTTTTTAAATATTCAAGGCCATTTTCTTTTATTTTCATTTTATAATTTTTTTCTTTAGTAAATATTTTATCTCTTTTTATTAAATCATCTTGAGGTCTGATAAAATTTAATAATTCTATAATTTGATCTGCATAATTTGTCATCGGTGTACCTGATAATAAAATTATTTTTAAATTTTCTGATTTATTAATTATTTTTTTTAATGATTCGCCATATTCATTACCGCACATATTATGCGCTTCATCAATTACTAATATTGTATTATTCATATTAACAATTTTATCTATTACTATTTCTCTTTCATATTCACCTTTCTCATTTTTTTTATAATTTGATTTAATTTTTTTATTATCAACTATTTTTTTTTCAATAATTTTATCACCTAATACTTTTTTATGAAATGATTTATAAGTTAATATTCTATAATATTGTAATGCATTATATAATGCAATTTTACGTTCATATTTTATTTCTTCTTTTGATGCCACATTTAATAAATCTTTATTTTTTAAATAAGTATTACCAGTCTTATCAATTAATTCATTTTTAAAATTTTCTTTAATATTAGATCCTGGTACTAATATTAATATTTTTGTATTATATTTTTTTACTTGTTCTTTAAATTGTTCAGCAATTCTAATAGCTGCCATAGTTTTACCAGTTCCAACACCATGCATTATTAATATTCCTCTATAAGATGTAGTTGGATTAATAAAATTAGGTAAAATAATTTGTTGTTCAGTTGGTTGAACTTCACCTATGGGACAATGTAAATCTCTATAATTTTTTATTTCATCATAAGATTTCATTAATTCTCTATGAGGTACTAAATTGTAATAAAATTCTCTTTTTTTAAATATTTTATATTGAAAATTTAAATCATCATATTCAGGATATGAAAAATCTTTATCAAAACTCATATTATAATATATATTATAATAAAAAATTATAGTTAGTTTTTTTATAATAATAAAATATTATAATATAATAATGGAAATAAAAAAAAATAGAAAATATAATTCTAGTTTTAGAAAAAAATTACTTACAAAATTAGAATATTTTCAAAATAAAGATGATTTAATTGATATATATAATATAATATTTATAGATATTGGTAATAATATATCTTCTAATATTAATGGTATATTTATTAATCTAAATATGTTAAGTGATTTATGTATTGATAAATTATTAATTAAATTAAATAAAGATATTATTTAATTTTTATATTAATTATTATATCATCATTAATTTTTTTTATTTCTAATTTTATCCAAATTGATATATCATTATTTTCTAAATATTTTACAAGTGTAATTAAAGTATTTTTATCAATAGATAAAAATCTTATTAATGACATTAATCTAGATGTTAGTTTAAATATATTTTTTATATTAATTATATTTATTTCGTTGCTTAGTTTTAAATTATATTTTTCATATTTTACTATTTCATATATATTTGATTTTAATTTTACTTTTATTTCTTTATTAATATCTCCTTCTAATAAAAAATAAGTATTTAATGGAATTTTATATTTTAATTTAGTATGATATATAGTGGTATCTTCATTAATTATATTATTACCTATTTTTTTTATATTTTCAATATTATTCAAAATATAAATATTATTATTATCTTGTTTTATTAAATTTTTTATTACAATATAAATTGGTAATACAAAAATATTTTGATTTATAACTCTTGTAATAATACCAATAATATTATTATTAAATAATACAGGTAACCCAATTAACTCATTTATAATTAATGTATCTTTATATAAATCTGATTCTAAAATATTAGTTATTGATACAATTATAAAAGGTAATTTTATAATTGTATCAATAAAATTAATAGAAATAAAATCTATTGAATTTATATTTAATTTATAATTATTTAAATTTTTATAATCTAAGTATAATTTATCTTCTTTTTTTGGTAATTTATTTTGTATTTTATTATAAATAGTATGTCTATAATTTTCAATATCATTTGGATATTCTAATATTAATAATTCAGACCATCCAGAATTTATTAAAATATTAAAATTATAATTTATATCATTTAATAAAATATTATTATTAATTGGTAAATTTTGATGTAATGTTATTATATATTTTGTATTTTTATATTCTATTATAAAACCTTGAATATTTAAATCAGATTTATAATCTATTTTAAATTTTTCTATTTGAATTTGAAAATTCATTATTTAATAATATTAGTTGATATATACATATATAATTTATCATATTATTAAAATATATTATATATTCAATTTTTTTATCATTAAATTATAATAATATTTAATTAATGGATAATCATTATTATTTAGATAAAAATAATATTTATTTGATAAATTATTAATTTTTATAATTTCTTCTTTATCTAAATTATTATTTCTAAAATTATAATATAAATAACTAATACTCCTTTGAACATTAATATCTATTGGAGTTAATATTAATAATAATTCTTTATTATCATTATTTAAATCATTTTTTAAATAAATAAATGAATTATTACTATTTTTAATATTTAAAAATGTATATTCAATTAATTGATTATTAGATATTTTTTTATTATTATAGAAATATCCATACATAAATGATTTTAATATTCTTTCTTCTATAGATAATTTATCAATTTCATCAATCTTAGTTATTTTAGTTTTTACTAAATGAATATTATTAAAAATATTTTTATAATATTTAATCATAAATTTTATAATTATATCTGATTTAAAATTATTATTATCACACCATATTATTATTTCATTTTTATTTTTATTTATAATATTAATAATTATTATTTGAATTTCTTTTTGTATTTCTAATAATTTATATTTAATATTTTTTTCTATTATTATTTTTAATTTATTAATACTATTAATATAATTAATATAATTACTAATTATTTTATTAATTTTATCATATAAAATATAATTAATATTTTTAATAATTTTTAAAATTATTAAATGAATATATAAAATATCTGATTGATAAAATAATTTATTATTATTATATAATTTTTTTAATTTAATAAATTTATTTTTATCAATTAAATTATCTAATTTATAATTAATTAAATCTAAAATATCAAATATATTATTAATTTCATCTTTACATTTCATTTTAGTTGAATAATATAAAGTTAATTCTTTATTTAAATTAGAATTTGTAATATCTTCAATATCTTCAGATTCATTTAATAACATAGATAAATTTGATTTTATTATTTTTTGTATTTTGGTATTTTCTTTTTGTTGGTTTTGCGATATATTAATATTATTACAAATATTATATAAATATTCACCATCATTATCTATTATTAAATTATTATAATATAGTGTACTTAATAATTTTTTATATTTATCATGATTAATAGGTATATAATTAATTTCTTTATCATCAACTTTAATAATATTATTTAAAATATTTCTTGTTATATTATTTTCAAAATAATGAATTAAAAAAAATTGACCTTTTTGATCAAGTAAATTTATATCAATTTGTCCATTAGTTGATTTATTATTATATTTATTATTAAATCTATAATATACTTCTAATTCATCATTATTATAATAATGATTAATATAATACTTATTTAAAGTTAATATATTTTCATCATTTAATTTAAATATATTAATTTTATAATTATCACTCCAAAAATCATATATTTTATTTTTTTTATCAATATCTGTTTTATCAAATTGTATTAAATTAAAATCTGTTTTATCAAATTGTATTAAATTAAAATCTGTTTTATCAAATTGTATTAACTTTTCATAATTTTTTAAATAACTAATATTAATATTTTTTTCTAATTCATCAAAACAAAGTAAATTTTTAAAATGTACATCAAAATTTGATATTGAAATTTCATAATATGGTTTTATATTTATTAAAAAATGTTTTATATACATATAAAAAATTTCCCCATAATCAGTTCTACCAATTCTACCTCTTCTTTGTTTTCTACTATTTTCAGAAATTTTTTTAACTATTAATTTTTCAATTCCTAATTCATAATTATACATATTTACTTTTGCATATCCATTATCAATTACATATTGTAATCCATCAATAGTTATAGATGCTTCTACAGCATTTGTTGCTACTATAATTGCTCTAGTATAATAATTAGTTGGCAATGATTTATCTATTACATTTTCACTATCTGGTGCATTATTATTATTAAGTTCTATTTTTGTAATATTAAGAGTATTAATATAATATTTTATATTAGTAATTTTTGTTTTATAGTCTGATGATAAATCACTATAAAAAGCTAATGCTATAACATTATTTGGTATTTTTTTATTTAATTCATTTACACTTTCTATAATTTCCATTTTTCCTGTACAAAAAAATAAAATATGACCTGTTGAAGTTGTTTTACATAAATCAATTATTTTATTTATACCTAATTGTTGTGCTATATCTGAATTTTTTTTATCAATATATTCTTCAGATTTACTATTATCATTAATAAAATTATCATTATTATCTAAATATGTTTCCTTAACATTAAATCTAGTTGGTTTATTTGGAGGTGATATATGATATCTTCTATCCATATATATAGCTGATGGTAAATAATTTTCATAAAAATTTAATAAGACCATATTAATATTATATACTGGATTTGAATAATCAAATAAAAAATTATCTAATAAATTTTTAATTGGAAAAGTTAAATTATCATTATTTGTATTAAAAAATCTTCTATAAATTGGTTCATCTTCATCCATAGTTGCAGACATTATTACTAATTTTATTTTATTATTATAATAACAAGTTTGACGCATTAATGATATTAATAAATCCATATAAAAATTATGTTCATGTGCTTCATCAATAATTATAATATCATATTTAATATTATAAGTGTTATTCTCTAATAATAATGGAACATTAGTAATTTTATTTTTTAGCATTCCATCAGTTATAATTTTTAAATGATACAACTGAATTTTATAATTTATATCATCATTATAATTATCATAATGTAAATCAATTTTATAATTAATTTCTTTTGACTCATATTGTACATAATAATTATCTTTATCATATTTATTATCTTTTTTATCAATATTATTATTAATAGGAACACCTAATTCATCAGCAATTCTAAATGAATTATTTGTTAATACATCTTTTCTAGGAACTGAACAAACTACTTTACCTGTATAATTATAATCTATCGCTTTTAATGCATATAATAATAATTTAGGTACTTGAGTTGATTTGCCAATGCCTGTAGCTCCAGTTACATATATTATTTGATGATAGATATAATGATGAAAAAAATTAATTTGTGACATCCAATCTAATGGAAAACTCATTATAATATTATTTTTACTTAAATTTTCAAAACAATTTTTACTAAAAAAATTATTTTCATCCTTTTTTTTAGGTAAATCTTTGAATTTTTCACTAGTTAAATAATAATATGATTCATTCCAATTAATCATATTATCTGAAAATATTTTTTTTATTTTATTTATAGTATCAATATTATTTTTTTTATTTTCATAATTATCAGTTATTTCAATATTTGAAGTAAAATAACTTAATATTCCTGATGATATTAATTCTTCAAAAATAAGATGTAAATAAATAAATTGAAAATTTATTAATAAATTAATTATATAATCATCATAATTTATATTTTTTGCTGTTATAAATTGTTTTTTAACATTTCCTTTTAAATTTAACCATTTTGATATATTTGAATTATCATTTGAATTAATATTATAAAACAAATTATTTTTTTCTACAGAAGATAATGATATATAATTATTTCTATTTAACATCCAATTAGAATCTCTTGATAATGATTTTGATATATTATATATATTTTTTAAATTAATTTTTATATCATCATTATAATTTTGTCTTAATTCATTATTAAAAGGTTTATAATAATAAAATGAATTATTTATTATTAATTCATCATCTACTTTTTCTATTAAAAATTTACCATATGATGATTTAATAAATTGATCTAAAATATTAATTAAATACATCCAAAAATTAAAAAATAAATTATAATTAACTATTAATTCTAATATTTTAATTATATCTAGATGAGTAATACTATCTATTTTTTTATTATATTTATCTTTTAATTTATTATTATCCAGAAAATCATCATATTCATTTATATCATTTACATCTTCTATATCACCCCTAAAATTAAATTTATTATAAAAAATATTATTTATTTTAGGGTCATAAAAATTTATAAATTTATCATTCTGTAAAAAATTATCATTTATTAAATTTATTAATAAATATTTTAATATATAAAAATCAATCTCAATATTATCAAGTACTGATATATTATTTTTTAAATTATTTATTAAATTATCAAGTTGAAAATTTTCATTAAATTTAGTTTTATTTAAAAATGGTTTTAAATCTATTAATTTATTTAATCCTTGTATTAAATAAATTTTATTATTATTATATTCATAAGGATATATTAACCATTTAATATTTGTAAATTGTTCATAATATCTATTTCTTAATATATTATATATATCCCCTAACCATAATCCATTATATATTTCTTCAAATTTATAATTTAATTCTATATTTAAATTTATACGATTATATATAATATTATCTATAGTTGTTTTATTTGTATTGTTTGTATTAATAATTAATTTTATTTTATTTATTTTTTCTTCAGTTTGTAAATATATAGTAGACTTATTATAATTATTTAAATTAAATGGAACTATATTTATCCAATTAAGATATAATTTCCCATTTAATATATTTAATGTTTGTAATAAACCTAAAAAATTATTAATTATAATTTTATATATTAATTTATTATTATTAATGTCATATAAATCTAATAAAGAATTATTATCTGATTTTTTTAATAATCCAATTGCTAAATTAGAATATTTAAAATTTAATAAACTTTCACTTCTTGGCTGTTTTAAAATATCACTTGATATTTTATGAGTAGATTTATTATATAATATATGATTTAAATCTATTAAATTATTTAATTTTTTATCATCATTATCAATATATGGTAATATTAATGATAATACACCTATTATATCTCTATTATTATTTTGTTTCCATTGATTTATATAATTATTATTATTTTTATCAAAATTAAATTTAATAGATATAAAATTAATTATATATAAAATTATATGATTAATAAAAATTAAATCTATTTCATTTAATTTTGGAAAATAATTTTTAATTAAATCTTTTATATAACATATAAAATCATCATTTATAAATAATTCTGATTTTTTATTATTAATAAAATTAGATATTTTTGTTACAATAAGTTTATCTATATTTGATTCCATAATAATTTCATTCATATTATTAATTAATAATATAAAATAATATGTATAAACTAATAATTTAATAATTTATTAGTTTATTAATTTATATGTCCAATCATTATTATATATTAAACATATTTTTCCTAATGGATAATTATTTAATATATCTGGATTAACTTTATTATATTTATTAATAATATATAATATTGATTTACATAATGGTTGATGTGTAACAATTAATATATTTAAATCAGATTTATAATATTTCATTATTATTTTTTTTAAAATTATTTTTATTCTTTTAACAACATCATCATATATTTCAGGATATTTAATATCAGTAGAATTGATTAATGATTTATATTGTGGATTACATTTAAATGATGTAAATAAATATTCAGGTAATTTTTGTCCTACTGCTTTTTTTGGTATAATATCTTTATCATGAATTTCACATAAACCATATTCAATATTAATTAATTTATTATTTTTACATATATATGGATATATAGTTTGTAATGTTCTAATAAATGGTGAAGATATAACTAAATTAATATTACATTCATCTAATATTTTTACTAATAAATTAGAATTTTCTAAACCTTTTTCAGTTAATGGTGAAAAAAATGAACAATCTGTAGTTCTATTTTCATGTCTTAATATATATATTTTCATATTACTTAATATTATAATTTTTTTTTAATAAATTATAAAATATAATTAATAATATAATAACTATTAATAATATTATTAGTATATTATTAATATTTTGTTCTATATTTATATTATTAAAATTATCAATAATTTTATAATTATCTAGTTCTTTATTATTATTATTTAAAATATTATCATTATAAATATTTGATTTATCCTGATAATAAACTTTATTATTATTTTGAACAGCATTATTAAAATTAATATTTGATAATATTAGAGATAAATCTCTATTTGATTTATTAGTAGTTAACATAATATAAAATAATAGATAATTTATTAATTTAAACAAATTATTATAATTTATTATATAATATGTTTTTAGTTGATAAATATAATAATGAACTAGATTATATATCTAATAATGATATTTTAAATAAAATAATTGATAGTTTTGATATTTATAATGATTTTTACAAAAATCCAGAATATATTTCTAAAATGTCTAATACTGAATTTGCAGATATTATAAATAAATTAGATTATGATATATCTAGATATTCAAATTTTCAACATTTAATAATTCATGGTCCTCCTGGAAGTGGTAAAGATTATATTATTAATAAAATTTTACAAAAATTTTTTGGAAAAGCTAATATTGAATTAAAAGATATTGAATATACTTTAATGGGATATTCAAATTTAAAAATAAAAATAATGATAAAACAATCAAAAAATCATATAATTATTGAACCAAATTCTAATGGATTTGATAAATATTTAATTCAAGAAATTATTCAAGATTATTCAAAATCAAATATGTTAAATATAATTAAACAAAGTAAAAATTTTAAAATTATAATAATTAATAAAATAGATAATTTATCATATTATGCACAAGCTTCTTTAAGAAGAACACTGGAAAAATATTCTGATACATGTAAATTTATTTTAGTTAGTGAACAATTATCAAAAATTATAGAACCATTAAGATCAAGATGTATTATGATTAGGGTACCATTACCTAATAATATAACTATAATTAATAAATTATTATATATTAATCATAAAGAAAAATTTAATATATCTTTTGAAAAAATTAATGATATAGCAAATATGTGTGATAATAAAATTAATATTGCTGTTTGGTTATTAGAAATGTATAATGATAATATTAATTATGATATTAATTGGGAAACACTTATAGATAAAATTATTAATTTATTAATTTTATCTATTAATAATAATAATAAAATACATTTAATTATTAAAAAAATAAGAGTTAAATTTTATATTTTATTTATTACTAATATACCAACACAAATTATTATAAAAAAAATTATGACTAAATTATTAAATAAAGTAAATAATAATTTATTAAAATATAAAATTATTAATATTACATCAATATATGAAAATAGATTAAATCAAGGAACTAGACATATAATACATATTGAAGCTTATATTATTAAATTAATTGAATTATTAAATACAAATATTGAAAATATTTCTATTGATTAAAATACAAATATTGAAAATACGTTTTATAAAAAATCAAAAGATTTTTTATAAAATCCTATTTAAATTAAACTAAAAATTAATTATTTTTAGTTTAATGAAAATATTTCTATTGATTAAAATCCTATTTAAATTAAACTAATAAAAATATAAGATTTATCATTTAATATAATTAATAAAAATAAAAATAATTAGAAATAGAATAAATTAATTAAAAATTTAAAATAAATAAATTATTTAATAATAATATAAATTAATAAAAAATTATTTTAAAAAATATAAATTTTTTTTATATGCTCTCTCTCCGAGCTCATATTAAAAAAGATATCCATTTAATAGGATATAAAAAAAAATATAAAAAAGGATATAAAAAGGATAATATATATTTATAAAGATTAAATCATATATACTACTAATATGTATTCTAAAGAATTTAAATGTAATATTTGTAATAAATTCTATGCATCGTATAAATCATTATGGGATCATAATAAAAAGTTTCATAAAAATAAAGTAATTAATAATATAGTTAATGTAGTTGATGCAGGTGTTAATGTAGACGTTAATGTAGTTGATATAGGTATTGATGTAGTTGATGTAGATGTTAATATAGTTAATAATAAAAAAAAAATATTATGTAAATTTTGCAATAAAATATTTAATCATAGAAGTAATAAATGTAATCATCAAAAAATATGTAAATTAAAAAATAATCAAATTGAATTAAATAAATTATTTAATAATTCAAATGAAATAAATATTAATAAATATATTAATAATAAAATAATTAAGAATAATGATCATAATTTTATTGCTGATTTTACTAAAAATATTTTAATATTTAATAATAAACCTATTAAATTTTTATATTATAATGATCAAGTATATTTTAAAGCTAAAGATGTTGCTGAAATGTTAGATTATATTGATACTGACCAAGCTATACAAAAAAATATTGATAATAGAGATAAAATAAAAATTAGTGAAATTTTAGGGGACCTTGTCTCCAAGATGAAGTATTCTCAAAGTTTATTTTTAGAGAATGAACTACACACTTTATTTATTAATGAATTAGGTTTTTATACTATTATATCTGCTTCACAAAAACCGGAAGCATTAGAATTTAGAAGATGGGTTATATTTGAAGTTTTACCATCAATTAGAAAAACTGGCAATTATAATATTATAGATAATTATATTGAAGAAGATATAGATAAATACTATAATAAAGATTGTGTTTATATAATAAATATAAAAGATAATATTTATAAGTTTGGATATTCATCACATATTTTTAAAAGATTACAACATCATAAAACTAATTTGCAAAACTATAATTTTTAAAAAAATATAGTTTTGTGCAAAATAATAAAAATCTAAGATTTTTATTATTTTACAATTATAATAAAATTATTAAAATATTTGAATTAAATAATATGAATGAAGCAATCCAACTTGAAAATAAAATAAAAAAATTAGTAAAAACATTAAATATTAATAAAATATATAATAATCATATTGAAATTTTTGAAATTGATAATATTAATTTACAAAATATAATAAAAAAAATAGAAGATTTATCATATAATATAATTAATAAAAATAAATTATTTAATAATTTAGAAATAGAAAAAGAAAAAACGTTACAATTAGAATTAGAACAAACTAACTTAAAACTTAAACTTAAATTAATCAAATTATCTGATAATAATATAAATTAATAAAATTAAAATTTTAATAATAAAAAATATTTTTATAATGCTTTCTTTCAGAACTTATATATTTTTATATATATATATAATATAATTAAAAAAAGGATACTTTATATATATAAAGAGTAAATTCTATTTACTGATAAATATGTCTTCTAAAGAATTTAAATGTAAAATTTGTAATAAATTGTATGCATCATATAAATCATTATGGGATCATAATAAAAAGTTTCATAAAAATAAAGTAACTAATAATGTAGTTAATGTAGATGTAGATGTAGATGTAGATGTAGATGTAGATGTAGATGTAGATGTAGATGTTATTAATATAGATAATAATAAAAAAAATAAATCATTAATGTGTGAATATTGTAATAAAATATTTGCATCTAGATATACTAAATATGTTCATAAAAAAAAAGCTTGTAAATTAAAAAATATTAATATTGAATTAATAGATAATAATAATAATAATAATAATAATAATAATAATAATAATAATAATAATAATAATAATAATAAATTAGAATTATTAGAAAAAGAGAATGAAGAAATTAAAAATTCATTAAAAGAATTAAAAGATTTAATATTAAAAAATGCCAAAATCCATCCTAAAACTTTACAAAAAATTAATAAACAATTAATTAATAACAATACTAATACTAATAATACAATAAATAATAATACAATAAATAATAATACAATAATAAATAATACATATGTAAAATTTGGTTCAGTGCCTCATTCAACAGTTTTATCTGAAGCAAAAATATTAAGCATATTAAATAAACCATATAAGTCTATAGAAGAATCAATAAAATTAATTCATTTCAATAAAAATTTACCAGAATATAATAACATTATGATAACAAATATGAAAGATAATATAGCATATATATATAATGGAGATAAGTTTATTTGTGTAAATAAAGATGAATTAATAGATGAATTAATAGAAAATCATAAAGATCAAATAGAAGTATCTTATGATGAATATAAAGATAAAATAAGAGAATTTATGCAAAAACAATTAGAAGCTTTTTTTGTTGATATAAATAATGAAACTGATTTATATAAAGATAGATATAATAAAAAATATAAACATTTCAAAGCATATAAAATGCAAGATATTAAAAGATTAATTTATAATTTATCTGATTCAAAAAAATTAGAATTATTAAAAAATATAGATTTGAAAGAAAAAATTATAAATAATTTTGATTAAAACTTTATATTCATTTTATTAGAATTAAGTCAATTAATATTATTTAATTTTAAAATAAACATTTTTTAATTATTATACTAATAATATAATTTATAATCAATATATTCAGGACAATATTTTTCACATTCTTTTCTAGTAATATATTTTAATTCACAAAGATTTATATTATTAATAAATTTATAATTGTTTTTATCACATACTGATATATTTCCTGTATGTCCTATATAACTAATACTTGAACATATTCGTCTTAAATCTATTTCTCTATTATTATTTTTTAATTTATTTAAATCTATTAATGTATTTACTTCATAAATATTAGTTCTTTCATCATCATCTTCAAACAAATATATACTAGTTACATCTTGTATATAATAATAAAAAATATTATTAGTATCTCTAATATCTTTTATAATATCATTTTTTCTAAATTTAATTTTATTATTTAATGAATCAATAAAATTAGGACAATATTCATTAAATTCTTTTCTAGTAATATATTTTAATTTACAAAGATTAATATTTTTAATAACTTTATAATTATTTTGATCTTCTAATTTTATATGTTCTTTACATCCTAAACTAATTTCTGCACTTATTTTTTTCAAATCTATTTTTCTATAATTTTTTTTTAATTTATTTAAATCTATTAATATATTTACTATATAAACATTATATCCGTCAATATCTTCTCTATTATATTTTTTATTAGTTACATATTCTATATGATAATAAAAGATATCATCAGTATCTTTAATTTCTTTTATTATATCATTTTTTTTAAATTTAATATTTATTTCATTATCAATTGAATCAATAAATCCAGGATAATATTTATTAAATTCTTTCTTAGTAATATATTTTAATTCACATAGATTAATATTATTAATAAATTTATACTTATTTTGATCATCTACTTTTATATATGTTTTACATACTGCATAATTAAATTCTGCACTTATTTTTCTCAAATCTATTTTTCTATTATTTTCTTTTAATTTATTTAAATCTATTAATATATTTACTATATAACAATCATTTTCTTCAAAATTATATTTAGAACATATACATGAGGTAATACATTCTATATGATAATAAACTACTCTATTATCAGTAGCACTAATTTGTTGTATAATATCATTTTCTCTAAATTTATTTTTATTATCAAATAAATTAATTGATGAATTACTAGATAATGGTTCAATTAATGAATTACTAAATAATGAATCTGTTGATGAATTTCTAGATAATGAATTACTTAATGAACTATTAGATAATACTTCAGTTGATGTATTACTAAATAATGAATCAGTTGATGAATCAGTTGATGAATCAGTTGATGAATTAGTTAATGAATTAGTTAATGAATTAGTTAATGAATTCCTTGATAATGACTCAGTTGATGAATTACTTGATAATGACTCAGTTGATGAATTCCTGGATAATGAATCAGTTGACGAATTCCTGGATAATGAATCAGTTGATGAATTCCTGGATAATGAATTACTACATATTGATTCAGTTAATGAATTACTGGATGAATCAGTTGATGAATTTTCACTGACACTTCTATTTAAAGCCATTTTGAATAAATAAAATTATAATAGTATATGATAATAAATATTATAATAATCAATTTTTATACTTAAAAAAATTTAATAATCAATATATCCAGGACAATATTTATTACATTCTTCTCTAGTAATGTATATTAATTCACAAGGATTAATATTTTTAATAAATTTATAACTATTTTGATCATTAAATGATATACTTCCATCTATTCCAATCGTACTAATTTCTTCAGACATTTTTTTAAAATCATGTTCTGTATTGTTATTTTTTAATTTATTTAAATCTATAAATGTGTATATTATATAAGCATCATTATCATTTTCATCATAATTATAAGCACATCCTCCTCCACCTAATGAAGTTATATCTCCTGATTTAATATTATATAATTTAGCTAATTTATGTAATGTACCTATTATATGATAATAAAATATATCATCAGTATCATTAATTTCTTTTATAATATCAAATTTATTAAATAATAAACTATTTAAATCACTAGATAATAAATTACTTTCACAAGTTGTGGTTAACTCCATTTTTATCAAAATTTAATAAAATTATTATAAATTATTATATCTACAATAATTTATAATAATTATTTAATAATTATTATAATCAATTTTTTTTAATTAAAAATTAAATCAAATTATAATATTTTTCTTAAATTATATATATATGGATTATAAAAATATATATAATTTAGATGATAAAAATTATTTATTATATGATTATATTTATAATATAAATACTACAAATTTATTTTTATATGATGAAATAATATTAGGTCAAATTAATTTAGATGATATAAAAATATCTGTAAGTGATGATGATTTTTATAATCAAAATATTAAAGATATTTTTAATTATAAATTTAAATTAATATCAAATGATGATAATAGTTTATTATTTAAATGTTATAATAATTTTTCTATAATAATTAAAATAATATTTTATGATAAATTAGAATCTATAGATTTATTTAATTATAGTATAAATAATGATTCATTATTTTCTTATTTATTAAGTGAATTAGTATTATCAAAAAAAACAAAACATATATTATTACCATTAATTAATATTGATATAAAATTTGAAAATTTGATTAATATACTTAAATATATAAATTTATATGATAAATTTTATAATGAATTATTAAATAATAATATATGTAACATATGTTGTATGCAAATTAGAGAAAGTTTTTTTAAAACAGAAAATTTAAAAGATTATTTATGTAAAAATGAATGTTATTTTAAACCTTTATTATTTCAAATAATTCATACTTTAGCGATAATTAATAATAAATATAATAATTTTAAACATAATAATTTAATATTACAAAATATTAAAATTTATTTAAAAAATAATAATGATGTATACACTGAATATAATGGATTTAAAAATGATATATTTTATTTACCTAATATTGGATATGATATAAAAATATCTAATTTTGAATATTCAGTTATTCCAAAATATTATAATACTGATTATAAAAGTGATAATGATAATTCAGATTTAGTAACATTTATTAATGATTTAAGTAACTTAAAAATTAATGATTGTAATAAAGAAACTAAACATTTTATAAAGTTTATATTAGATACAAATACTAGTAACTATATTGAATTATTATATAATAATTATTTTAATGATTATTTAAAAAATCCAAATCAAAATAATAATATTACATATGATAATGAATATTTATTAGGGAAAAAAAAAATAAAGTCTAATTTAATTATAATGAATAATAATAATAATAATAATAATAATAATAAGTTATATAAACGAATTTTAAAACAAGATAATAATATTGATGAATTAAAAAATAGTGAAAAATCATTAAAAAGATATTATAATCAACAAGGAGGAGATGATAATATTAAACATACTGAAAATTATAATTATAAAACTAATAAAAATAATCCATTTATGACTAATGATGAAAAAAATGTTAATTATAAAAGAAGTTTAGATGAACCCCAACCGGATAAACCTATATTATTAGAACAAAAAATATATGACAGACAAGATATAAGTCAAAAACCTGATAAACATCAAGCTACTATAATACCAGTATATGATAATGATAAATATAAATATGGATTAACAAATACAATGGGTTTAGATTCTTTTGTTACAGCTCCTATAAATAATAATTATAAAATAACTTTATCAAATCCTTTAGGTAATTATACAACAATAAATAAAATATTTGAAGATATATTACCAGGTAATACTAATAGTGCATCAAATTATACAGCAATAACATTATATGAACGCACTAATTTAATTACATTTTTAAGAAATTCTTTATTACAAATAAATGATGGAGAAGATACTCATTTATCTAAAGATAAAACATTTTTATCATATATTAAATTATTAGATATTAATCCATATACATCTAATAAAAAAAATCCTTATTATAATTTACCAAAAAATTTTATAGTATATAGAGCAGGATATCCTATAAAATTAAATAAAAAAACTAAAGAAGTTGAATTAAGTAAACATGCAATGGGTATTAATGTTAGAGTATATATGATGACAATAGGAGATTATAATATTTATAATCTAAATAATCAAATAGATTCAGATGATTCTGATTTATGGAGAGAATTAAAATATTATGATTTTATAAAAAATCAAATAGTAAAAAAAAATATTTCACCTAATTTTATTTGTCCTATTTTATTTAAAATAGATTCAAAAACTAATTATGATTGGGATAAAATAGAAAATTTAAGAAAAACTAAACAACTTCAATCACGTATAAATGATATATTAAAAAAAAATCAACAAAACATTAATTCTAAACATAATTTTAATATTCAAGATACAATTTTTAATATTAATAAAAAACAATTAACACGAATGAATGATAATAACAAAAAAAAAACTGTAAATGATAAAATAGATATTACAATTAATTCTGGTAAAAGTTTAATTTTATTAACAGAAGCGCCTACTACAAGTATAGTACAATGGAGTCAAAAGATATATAATTCTGAAGGTACTATACAAAAAATGGTTTCAACAGGATATCATACTATAGATGTTTGGAAATCAATATTATTTCAATTAATATATTCTTTTTCAATATTACAAGAATATTTAATATATATTGAAAATTTATCATTAAATTATAATATATATATTAAAGATATACATTTTGATATTAATTCTATAGGATGTTGGATTTATAAAGTTAATCATATTGATTATTATATACCTAATTATGGATATATATTATTAATTGATTCAAGATATAATGATATTGAAATAGATGAGACCATTGGTATAAAAGCACCAATTGATTTAGATAAAAAATTTAAAATTTATGGAAAAAAATTATATACTAATAATTCAATATATAATAATAATACTAACGATGATTATAAATTATTAATATATCACCAATTTAAAAATATAATTAATCCTGATAATTTTACTAGAACATTACAATTTGTAGATGGAATGATTCCTGATGAAAAAATAATTGATTTATTAAAAAAAATGTATGATTCTACTGAAAAAAATATAATAAATTATTTAATTAGTTATTTTTATGAATTTATTCATAATAGAATTGGAACTTCATTATATGTTAATGAAAAACAAAATATTGTTCATAAAACATTATATAAATATAATACAGGTGATATATTAGCATATCAGCATAGATATGATGAATATGAATGGGTTATTTATAATTATGAAGATTTGGTTACTAATACATATTTTATAAAACGTATGACTAGTGATAATGAATTAATCGATGATTCTGTTCGTTATGGAGAGTTATTTTATTATAATGATAAAGTATTACAAAAATTAAATAAAAATATTAATTTTAGTGATATTATTTTAGAAACATATATACTTAATAATTCTTAATAAAATAATTTATATTTTTTTCTATATTAAATTAATAATTAAATAAATGTTTTCTTTACAAGAATTACCATGTGCTTATTTTTCTGAAAATATTAAATCTAATAGTTTAAGAAAAAATATTATTAAAAATCAAGTTGCTATAAATGAATGTGCTCAAACTAATTTAGAAATATATTTTTTTTCTGATGAAAATATGGATATTATTAATAAACAATTAATATTAACTGTTTATAAAAAAAGTAATAAATTATATAAAATTAATAAACAACCGTCTGAAAGTTTATTAATTGTAATGAGATATGTATTTTTAGAATATGCAAGACATCTTCCTTATAATATTACACAACAAATTAGAGAACTTAATAATGTTGTAATTGATGAAATATTACCAAATATATTTACTAATATTACACAAAAAATAGAATATTTAAAAACTATAAATGGTGAAAGACAAATATTAGAATTACCTGTTAATGTTAATCATTCTAAAATATTACCTTCAATTTCTAATATATTTTTTAATTTCTAAATAATGCATCCCATAAAAATAATCCTCCAAAAATTGAAGAACATGTTGTATTAAAATATATACAATATGAAACTGAACCAAATATAACCATCATAATTAATCCTATTAGTACAAATACTCCCCAAAATTTTGACATAAATACTTTATTAAGTATAGGATTATCATTCATATTATTAGTATCATAATATACAGTTATAGTTTGACCTACTATATAATTAGTAGATGAATTAATAACTTGTGATATTATTTCTTTATTATTAAACATATAATGTATATAACAATTATATATAAGGCGTTGATTAGTATTTACACCATTTTTTGTTGAATTTGATGATGTTATTATTGTTGAATTACAAGTTTTATTATCTGTACTATCTACTTTAGTTATTACTACTTCAGAACTTTTCCAGTTACTTTCATCAGTATTTAATAATTTTATACCATATATGACTAAATATATACCTAATAAAAATAATAATACATAAAATATACCCGTTATATATCCTAACATACTTAGTCCAGGTTGAACTGTATTACCAAAATCTAGTATATTATCATTAAAATCACCGCCATTTATTTTACTAAGATTAGTAAATTTATTCATATATATATATATTATATAGAAAAAATTAAATTTTTTAAATTAAACTATAATTATTATTAATATCATTTGCAAATATTCCATTTCCTAAGTTACCATCATTTAGTAATGATTCATTTTTATATTTAGTTATATAATCTTTATTATTTATTATTTCTTTTTGTTCATTAATTTTTTTATAATCTAAAATTAAATTATCATATGTATCTTTTATAGTTTGATCATTTGGTTTATTAAAATGAATATCTTCTCCAAATGGATTATCTATACCTATAGTTTCATAATTATAATTATAATTAAATCTTTTTTTTGTTTCTACAAATCTTTCAATATCACTATTTAATCCTAATAAATAAGGATCATTAATATTAGAATTATTAATTGAATTATAATTAAAATTATAATTTAATTTATCATTATTTTCATCTTCATTTATATTTAAATTATTATTTACTGGTAATAAATTATTTGATTTTTTAATTAAAAATAATATTATTATTATTATAAATATTATTATATACATTATTATTATTAATAAAATAATATTTATATTAAAAAATATAATTAAATTAATTAAATTTATCTAATAACTCGTCATATCTATTATTTTTATATCTAATTTTAATTAATTGAAATAATTCTTTTGTTTTTAATTCTAATAACTCTTCATATAAATAATATATATTTGATATATTTGTAATAAAATTATTTATTTTAATAATATTAATAAATATATCAAATCCATTAATTAAAAATATACAATTACATTTTATTAATAAATTTACTGAATTAATAATTTGAGGAATTGGTCCAAGTTGAATAGCTATATTAAAATGATTAATAAAACGATCTATAAAATTAGCACCTTCAATTTCTATATCTGTAAATATTTTTATATTATATAATGATCCAATAAATTTATATATATCAAATAATTTTTCATCTATTTCATAATATGGAAGATAATAATTATCTATGTCTAGTAATACGTTTCCACATTTAATATAACATAATGTAGATAATATTAATGAACTATTAGTAAATTTATTATAATCTTTAAAATATTTTCCTAAATTTTTAAGTATTAATAAATATTTATCCAAGTGATTAATTAAACATTGATTACAACTAACTTTAATTAAATAATTTATTAAATAGTCTATAAAAATTTTATTTTTTAAATTTGGTTCAATTAAACTTATAAATTTATTTGGACAATTTGTATATAAATTTAACATATTAATAATATTATCTATATCATTATTTTTTAAAGGTTGTATAATAGCTTTTAATATCAAAGATTTATCAGTAATATCAATATCATGTATTATACAATTATCATATAATAAATTTATATTTTTATTATATTTTTCTAATATTAAATCTATACTATTATTAAATCCATTTTGATATTTATCTTCTAATATAATTCTAATTTTATAAATTATATCATACCATTTTAAGTCATAATAATTAATATTAATTAAAGAACATATAATTTCTCCATTAATATTATAAATAATAATATTAGAGTCAGTCATTTTTTATAGATGTTTACACTTTTTTTACTAAAAATGAAATATCTTTTTTAGTAAAAATACTTTAAGATGAATAATATTTGATACTAATGTATAATAAAATATTTTAACATAGAGATAATCTATTTTTTAAATATATCAATTTTTCTAAAAATTGATATATTTAAAGATTATAAATTAATTATTATATATAAAATGTCTATTAGTGATATTATTAAAAATATTAATAATTCAGATGATATTATAAATTATATTAATAATTTATCAATTCAAGATATAGAAAATATTATAAATTATTGTGCTGATAAATATTATAATAAATCACAATCTGTAATATCTGATTTAATTTATGATATGTTAATAGATTTTTTAAAATTAAAAAATCCAAAATCAAAAACACTTAAAAATATAGGTTCTAAAATTAAAGGAAATAATAAATCTAAATTAGATTATTGGTTAGGTTCTATGGATAAAATAAAACCTTTTACTAATCAATTAGATAAATGGATATCTAAATATAATCCTCCTTATAATATTTCTGATAAATTAGATGGTGTGTCTGCTTTATTAATATATAATAATAATAATATATCATTATATACAAGAGGTACTGCTATTGAGGGTATGAATATATCTAAATTAATTAAATATATTGATATTCCTGATTATAAATCTATATATAAATATTGTACTCAAAATAATATAATAGGGAAAAAAAATATGATTGCAATTAGAGGAGAATTAATTATAAAAAAAAAAACTTTTGCAGATAATTGGAATGATAAAATGAAAAATACTAGAAATACAGTATCCGGATTAATTAATAGTAAAATTATTAATCCATTATTAGCTATTGATACAGATTTAGTTGTATATGAAATAATAGAACCATTATATACAATTAATAAACAATTAGATATATTATCCAAAATGAATTTTAACGTTGTTTATAATAAAACAATTAATAATATTTTAAGTTATGATTTTTTATCAGAAATTTTAAAAAAAAGAAGAATTAAATCATTATATGATATAGATGGTATTATTATAACTAATTGTAATTTAAATAATAAAAATATTAATGGAAATCCAGAATATGCATTTGCTTACAAAGATATTATTGATGAACAAATTGCACAAACTACAGTTATATCAATTGAATGGAATATTAGTAAAAATGGTACTATCAATCCAACACTACTAGTAGAACCAATTATTATTGGCGGAGTTGAAATTAAAAGATGTACTGGTTATAATGCAAAATTTATAGTAGATAATATTTTAGGACCAGGTTCAATAATTGAAATAATAAGAAGTGGAGATGTTATACCAAATGTTAAAAAAGTAATAAGTTGTGCAACTTTACAAAAACCATTATTACCAAATTATAAATGGCATTGGAATGATACAAAAATAGATATTATTTTGGATAATATTAATAATAATTCTAAAGTTAATATTAAAAAAATTTATTTCTTTTTTTCAACACTTAATGCAAAAGGATTAGGATTAAAAACTATTGAAAAAATAGTTGAATCAGGATTAAATACTGTTCCTAAAATATTATTTGCAAAATATGATAATTTTATTAATATTGATAGTTTTAAAGATAAAACAATAAATAATTTATTAGAATCTATAAAAAAATGTTTAATTGATATATCATTAGTTAAATTAATGGCTGCATCATCATTATTAGGAAATGGAATTGGTGAAGAAAAAATAAAATTAATATTAAATATATATCCAAATATATTAGAAGAATATATAAAATGGACTAAACCTATGTTTATTAATAAATTAAATGAAATAAATGGATGGGATACAAAAACATCTACATTATTTGTTAATAATTTTCCAAAATTTATTATTTTTTATAATTCTATAAAAGAATTAATTATTATTAAAAATAATAATATAACTACTGTACCTATTTTAAATAGTTTTTTTGAAAATAAAATTTTTGTTTTTTCTGGATTTAGAGATGCATATTTAGAAAATATTATTATTAATAATAATGGTAAAATTAATAATTCCATTTCAAAAAAAACAAATTATTTAATAATAAAAGATAATATAGATAATCAAACAGAAAAAATTAATAAAGCAATGCAATTAAATATTACAATTTTAACTAAAAATGAACTTTTAGATAAAATAAAAAAATAATTAAAGTTTATAACTATTAATATATATATTATTATAATTATCAGGTTTATTTTTTTTAGTCATTATAATTTTTGGATATTTATTAAATAAATAAATTATTAATATGCTTATATTAAATATTAATATTATATTAAATAATTTTTGATTCATATTATATATTATTATATATAATAATATTTAAAAATATATTATATTAATTTTAATATATGGATATACATTTATTTTTATCATATAAAACTAATATTAATATTAAAGAATTAAATAATAATGATTTATTAAATAATAATATTAATATTATTAGTAATAGTAGTAGTAGTAGTAGTAATGAATTAAAAATAAATCAAAATGAAATTCGTAATAATAAAATTTTTATAAATAAAGATTTAATAGAAAATAAAATTAATTTTATTTTAAATAAAATATCAATAGATAATATAGAAGAATTAATTTTAAATTTTATAACAACAATTAATAAAATTAATTTAAATATTTTTGAAAAATTTCAAGATATTATTTATAATAAAATAGTATCTGAAATTAAATTTATTAATTCATATTTAATATTTTTTAAAAGTATAATATATATATATAATAATGTTCAAAATTATACATGTGAATATTTTATAACATTACTTGAAAAAAATATAAAAAATATATATAGTAATAATACAATAAATACTAATTTTATACCTATTAATGAAAATATAAGAATTAATAATTTAATATTATTAAAAAAATTAGTTGATTTTAATTTTATATCTGATGATATTATAAATGAATGTAATGATATTATAATAAATCAAAATATATATATATTAGATATATATCATTGGAATAATATTTTAAAAAAAAAATTATCTAATAATGAAATAAATATTATAAAAAATAAATTAAATAATATTAAATGTAAAAGAGAACAAATATTATTAGAATCATTAATTAATAATAATAATAAAAATAATAAAATAACTGATGAAATATATACAGAATTAGATACAGAAATATCTGATGAAATAACAGATGAATTAGATACAGAAATAGTTAATGAAATAACAAATGAAATAACTGATGAAATAGATATTGAAATAAATAATAATAGTAATGAAAAACTTTTATTAGAATATAATTATATTATAGATGAATATTTAATTATACTATTAGATGAAGATATTATATATTTTATTGAAAAAAAATGTAATAATATAAATAATATTAAATCATTTATATTAATAATATTTGAAAAAATATGTAAAGTAAATAAAAATGAATCTTTATTATTAATTAATTTAATTAATAAATTAATAAATATAAAAATTATTAATAAAGAATTAGTTAATAATTTATATTTAAATAATAAAAATAAATATAATAATATTTTATATAATTATTTAAATAAACATATATTTTAATTATTTAATTATTAATATTATTTATATATATATAAATTTTAGATATACACCCACATAATTGTAATAAACTATCAACTCCATTATTTATTCTAATATAATTATTACTAATAATTTTATATAATTCTAATTTATATTTTTCTTCTAAATTATTATTATATTCAAAAATATATTTCATAAATGTTAATAAAATATCATTAGGTGTATATCCTTTATTATATAAATCTTTAATAATACTAATTACTTTAGTATAATCTTTACTATAACTATTAGATATAATTTCATATATATAATAAGGTTTAGGTTTATCAATTAATTTATAAACATTTTCTGAATTTAAAATATTAAATGAATAAAAAATACATTCTAAATTATTAATAGATTGTCTAATATCTTGATCAGATACAAATAATAATGTTTCAATTCCATCATTTGTATATTTTATATTTTCATTAATACAAATATCTACAATTTTTTTATATAAATTATTATAAGTAATTTTTGGATATTTTATTATCATACATTTAGATTGTATAGATTCTATTATTTGTGAACAATCATTACAAATAAATACAATTCTTGTTGTATATTTTATTTCTGATATTATATTAGATAATAAATTTTGTGCCTTAGATGTTATAGAATCAGCTTCATCTAAAATAACTAATTTATGATTTGGATATTCATTATTTAAATGTATTTTTTTTTTTGAAAATGGATAAATAGTATTATTAATTATTGATAGTCCTCTATCATCAGAAGCATTTAATTCTAATACGTAATCATTATAATTAATTTTATATAATTCTTTTGCAATATATAAAATTGTTGATGTTTTTCCAGTACCTGGTTCACCTGTTATAATCATATTAGGAATTATTTTATTTTGTAATATATTATAAATTTTATGTTTAATAAATGGATCTAATAATATATCATCATATTCTTTTGGTCTATATTTTTCAATCCATGGTAATTTAATATTAATTATATTATAATCTTTATTATTATTACTAAAAAAATTCATTATTAATAAATAAATATAAAATCTTTAATTATATATATTTATTAATAATTATGATTATCTACTATTTTTATTAAAAAAAATATAATAAATAAAAATTGATTTTATTTTTAATAAAATGATCAAATTAAAAATAAACTTATTATTATTTTGACTTTATATATTAAACATTTATTAACACTTATTATTTTTATCAATGCCTTCAGGAAAAGTTCTAGAACCAAAACTACAAACTTATTATTGGTGGCTTGATTCACTAAAACAAGTACTTGCTGCACATAAATCAATACAACCTGTATATTCATGTATTAATTCACCACCCAAAAAAAAAAAATCTAATAAACACAATAAATTACTTCATTTGAGTGATTTACCATTTAGAAATTTAAATAGAGTTAAAAAATCAAGATCTTTATCATATTCATCTCTACATTCATCACAATCAGATATGTCTTCTTTAGAGTCTATTAATGATTTAATACCTACTCCTGTAGTATCTCAATTAAATTCACCTTCATTATCATCAGATTCCGATTTTCCTCCTTTAATTTGTTGTAAAAAAAATATAAAAGTAAATAATAATTGTTCTAAAAAACAAAGTCTTTCAGAACCACCTGGATTGTCACTTTCAGAAATGCCATTTTCAGTTCTATCAGAGTCATCTTTTTCAGAGGTTTTATTACCAGTTCCACCTGGATTGTCACTTTCAGATCCAATGAATTTATTTTCACACCAACATAAATCGTTTGTTTCATTAAAGTTTACATTTTCAGAGATTACTAAGAATACACTTATAATACTAATTTCTCAATTTTTAAGTGTAACTCTATATCAATAAATTATAGATATATTTATTATTTTAAATGATTGAAATAAAATTTTTATTATTTATATTTTTATAAAAATAATTCATATATTAATTTATTATTAAAATTATCTATTTCCATAGTTTTATTTAAAACTATGTTTTGAAAATATATAATTTCAATATATTCAAAATATTCAAAATTATTATTTTTTAAAAAAAAATTTAAATTTATTAATGGGCTATAATATTTTATACAATAAGTTATATCTAAATTATTTATTTTATTATTATTTATATCTAAATTAAAAATATTAATTTTTTGTATAATTGGTAATATAATATGTGTATCCATATTTGATATATTATAAATATTATTTAATTTATAAATAATATTTATTTTAAAAATTTTACATATATTATTATAAATAAAAAATGGTAATATTCTAAATAAAATATTTATATAATTATTAATATAATAATAATTATTATTATATGCAAATGCATATATATTTATATTAAAATTATTAATAAAAAATAAAATAATATTAATAAACATAATTTATATATATTAAATTATTTTTAAATTAAAATATTCTAAATAATTAATTTGATTTAGATGGACTTAAAACTAACTTAATTTCACCCAATGTTGAAATTTGATATGTAACAATAATTGGATAATCATTTTTTAAAAATAAAGTAACTTGATTACATAAATTTGTACATTTAGTAAAAATTAATAAAATTTTTAATTCAAATAATCCTTGAACTATTTCATTATTAGTAGTTGTTGAAACAATAGATAATCCACAATTTGTTTCACCAACTTCAAATTCAATATATCCAATTTCTCCTTTACCTGAAAAAATTAATTTATTATTTGTTGCTTTAATGTCAATTTTATCAGTAGTGGCTGACATATCTTTACAATATTTATGAAAATCTTGTGTTGGCAGTGTAATAGAATATGGAAATGATATAGGTAATATATCATATATTTCTCCTTCAATATCCATTAAATTTAATTTAAAAGTTTTTTTTTCTTTTTTTTCAATACTTTCTAATATTATTACTAATTTATTAATATCTTCATCATCAACTAACCAAGTCATAGTATCAAAATGTGACATACATTTTAAACATTTTAATAAATTACCAATATCTATACCTAATGTTAATTTTTTTTTATCATAATTATATTTATATAAATCAAATTTATCTGCATCTAATCTCATATAAATTAATATTTTTCCAGTTTTATTAACTTCTTTTAAAACAACTCCTCCTATTTGATTATTAGTTGAATCATTATTATCCTCAATATAATAGGGATAAAAATCAAAATTAGCATCAGTTAATAATGAATTTATACAATCAGTAACTATTTTTATTACTGTAGTTTGTGTAGTTTTTAATTCTAAAATGTTAACCATTTAATTATTTAATAATTAAATTATATTCTTTAAAATATTTTATATATAAAAATATTATTTAATTATTAAAAAAAATATCTAATATATAATATATAAATAAAATATGCCAAATACATATATGTTACGTAATCCTTATATTGCTGGAACATTATCTAGCAAGATAAAAGCTTCTGATTCTATGACTGCCGCAAAAGAATTTTATTCTAATATATCTGAACATTTTAATAATTCAGTACCATCATTTAAATTTACATTACAAAAAGGAGGGTCTGGTTTAGGAAAATATTATCATTTTGAAGCTAATGAAGTTAGAAATGATAATGAAATTACTTTTAAAATTAATAGTTGTAATTCAAGTGTTAATATTGCACAATTTGAAGAAAATTTTAATAAATTTAAAAATAATTTTGATAATTTAGTAGGAGGAAAGAAAAAACATAAAAAACATAAAAAACATAAAAAACATAATAAAAAAGATAAAAAAGATGATAATGATGATACAATATCTGAATCATCATCATCATCATCATCATCATCATCATCGTCATCATCATATAATTATTATAAAAAAATAAATTCATATTTACCAGTTTCCCAACCTATTTATTATTGGTGGTATGATCCCTATGTATATACTTCAGATAGTATATATTTTCCATCATTTTATCCATATACAGTTCCTTATATTGAAATTAGTACACCTATTTATATTATACCTTAAATAAATATTAAAGATTTTTAATATTTATCCATTCTAATCTACATATTGGACAATTTTTATTTTTAAGTATCCAAGGATTAATACATTCAGAATGAAATGTATGTTTACATTGTCCAAATATTAATTTTGAATTAATATGATTATCTTGATTATATATACTATTACAATTTATATTATTTCCACAAATACATATATCATTACATGATATATTACTATTAAATGATATTAATTTAATTGAATTAATTTGGAATTTACTCATTATTTATAAATAAATTAATATTTAAAATATTAATTTATCAATTTTATTTTTATTATATATTTACATTTCTAAAATACATTTCTCTATATTTATTTATTTCATCATCACTTGTTGGATTATTTATTATATTATCAAAAGGTTCACCATTTATTATTCTAGTTATAAAATTAATAGAATAAACTCCACATTCAGAATTTTTATATTGATGTTGAATATTATTATATCTAATATCCATATTATTTATAATATTATTATAAATAATATTATATTTATTTGATTTATCAAATATTTCAAATTTTGAAATATTTTTTTTTAATTTATTTAAAAAATTATTAATATTTAAAGATTCATTATATTTTTTATAATATAAATATTTTATAATTTTATTAATAAAGATTTTTAATCTTTTAATAGGAGATTTACCAACAGAATCAAAATAATATATTTGATATTCTTTTAAATTAAAAAATAATCCAACCCAATGAGATCCACTTTTATAATGTTCATCTAAATTTATAACTAAACCAATTTTATATTTATTATTTTTTTCTAATTCTTTAAAATCTAAATTAGATATTCCTAATAATTCTAGATCTTCAAAATCAGATGGTACTGCACCTAAATATAAAAATTCTGGATATAGTTTATGATATTGATCAATTACTTCATTTATATTAATGGTATTTAACCATTCATATTGTTTATCAGGTCCAGTAGGTCTAAATGTATATGAATTTATTTCCTTATTTCTTAGCTCTTTTACTATATCATGTCTTAACCAACATATTTGATCTGAACATTTATCAGATAATCGTATTTCTAATTCTTTAACTAAATCTTCTTTTGATAAATCAATATTTATTTTATTAGAATTTTTTTTATTATAGTTTTTTCCTATTTCAATTAGTGATTCATAACTAAAACATGAATTACTAGTATATTTTTTATCTGGGGCACATCTTTGTATTGTATTAATATCTTTTATTTCCATTATTATAATAATTATTAGATATTTTTTACAAAGTATATCAAAATATATCAAAATATTTAATATATATATTATTTTCTAAATATATATATTATTTTCTAAATATATATATTATATAATGTCTTATCAAAAAAAATATTTAAAATATAAAAGTAAATATTTAAATTATAAAAATAATTTAAAAGATTTTTATAAAAATAATCAAAATGGAGGAAATAATATTGATAATATTGATATATTAAATGTAGATTTTTTAACTGAAACACCAACACGATTACAATCATATGGATATGAAAATAAAAATAAAGATAATTTAATTAATAATTATATTAAATCAGGAGGATATAATAATAAATTAATTAATAATAATAATCATAATAATAATAATAATAATAATAATAATAATAATAAAGCTGATGATGATGATGATGATGATGACGATGATGATGATGATGATGATGATGATGATGATGATGATAATAATACACACTCTAAAAGTAACTCAAGTGATTCATTAAGTAAATCAAAAAAAACAAATGATAAACATGATAAACATGATAAACATGATAAACATGATAAACATGATAAAAATAATAAACATAATAAAAAAATTAATTTTTCTAATTCGGGTGATTCTGAAAGTAATTCTGATTCTAATAGTAATTCTGATAGTGATTCTGATAGTGATTCTGATTCTGATAGTTCAACATTAACATCTATTAATTAATTAATTATCTAATTCTAATAAAAAAACTAATTTATGTGATAAATTATAAAAATTATAATTTATATTTTTATAATTTTTAAAAACAATATCTAATTTATTAATAGAAAAACTATTATTAAATTTAAATAAAGAATTACTATATTCTAATATATTAGATAAATTATTTTGTTTATAAAAAATACCAAAAGGTTGTTCTTCTGATATATTATTTAAATATAAATATATATTATTATTAATTCTTAAATCCCATGGTTTATCAGAAATATGTTTTTTACTATAATTTATATCAACATTAAAACCTAATATATTAGATAGATCATTTAATATTATAATAAACTCATTTTCAGATTCTAATATTATTTTTTGTTCAATTTCATTAATACATATAATACAATCAATATTTAATTCATTAATTTTATTATTAATTGTATCTATGAGATTATTTATATTATAACATCCATTAGATATTATAATATCATATATAATAGTTGTATTAATAAATTGTATTTTTAAATTATTATTATTAATATCAATATTAAAATTATGAAAAGGTAATGAATAATTTATTAATTTTATACTAGATATATTTAATATATCTTGAAAATACCATGAATATTCTGATAAATTATTATTATTTGTAATTTCAATTTGAATATATTTAGATTTAAATATATAATCATATTTATTAATTAAATTTTTTAAATTATTTTCTTTTAAAATTAATTCATTATTTTTTATTTCAATATCTAATTCATTATTTTTATAAAATTCTAATTTAGATTTTAAATTAGAATTTTCTTTCTTTATTTCTGATATTAAATTAATTAAATTTGTATTAGTTTGATCATTGTCATTATTTAAATATTTTTTTTGTATTAATAATGAATCATTTTCTATTAATAATGAATTTATATTTTCTATTTGTTGATTATTATATTCATAATTTATTAAAGGTGTATGATTTATTTGTTTAGATGATTGTAATTGTTGCGATGATTGTAATTGTTGCAATTGATGTTGTAATTGTTGCAATTGATGTTGTACATTTTGTTGTTGTTGTGGTTGTACATTTTGTTGTTGTTGTGGTTGTACATTTTGTTGTTGTTGTGGTTGTACATTTTGTTGTTGTTGTGGTTGTAATTGTTGTGGTTGGTATTGTGATTGTAATGGTTGTTGTAATTGTTGTTGTAATTGTTGTTGTTGTGGTTGTTGTTGTAATTGTTGTTGTGGTTGTAAATGTTGTTGTGGTTGTAAATGTTGTTGTGGTTGTACATTTTGTTGTGATTGTACATTTTGTTGTGATTGTAATTGTTGTGATTGTAATTGTTGTGGTTGGTATTGTGATTGTAATGGTTGTTGTTGTGATTGTAATGGTTGTTGTTGTAATTGTTGTAGTGGTTGTCGTGATTGTTGTTGTAATTGAGGCGATTGTTGTTGCGATTGTTGTAATTGTATATTTTGTTTATTTATAATATTATCATTAGATATACTTTTAGGAAAATTATCACTAGTAAAATCAATTTTAGTATTAGGATTATCAATATTTTGAATAGAATTATTTCTTTCAAATTGTAATTTATTTAATCTATCATCAAAATTATTTGTATCTTCTTCATATTCAATATTAGTTATTAATTTATCTATATTATCTAAAGAATATAAATTTTCACCTAAATCATTTGCTAATCCATTAAATGATTTATTAAAATCATTTGAATTCATATTTTTAAAATCATTTTGTGATATAAGAGGTTGTGATTTATTATTATTATTTCTATTTTTATCTATTTCATTAAATTTTTCCATAGTATTATTATTATTAGAATTATAATTATTATTTTGTATATTTTTTGTAGATGTTGGTCTATCTATTAGTATATTACCATTATTAGCTATTGAATTAAAATCTCTTTGATATTTAATATCTGTAGATTTATTATATTCTAATAAAATATTATTTTTATTTATTTCATTAAGTGTTTCTGATATACTAAATTTTGTAAATTGATTTAATATAGATTCTAAATTACTATTATTAATTTTACTAATATCCATATTTTTAAAAATAGATTTCATATTTTTTATTAATAAATCAATAATTTGTTGTTTATGATCTCTATTAATAATATTAAAATTAATATTATTAGTATTACTAATTTCTTGATTTAATATTTTATTTAATTTTGATATATTATCTTTTGAAAAAAAAATTTTTTGAATTTGTTCGCTCATTATTAATAAAATAAATAATTTATTTATTTTATTAATTGAATAATGCGTTTATATTGTTTTTTCAGAATTAATTGAAAAATTTGATTCACTCTCATCATTATTATCATTATCATTATTATTATTATTATCATTATTATCTATATTATTATTAAATTTATTTAATGGAGATGTTAATTCACTATAAGAATTAATATAATCACATTTTTGAATATTTGATATATTATAATTAGTAGGATAATAAATATCATTTTGAGTATATTGATCATTTTTTAAAATACCATATAATATTAATGCCATTTTAGATGCATTTTGTTCACCATCTTTTTTACTAGATCCAATTCCAAATCCAATAAATTTATCAAGAAAAGAATTATTATTATTATTAATTAGTGAACTTTTATCACCTTTTTCTACAGCCATTATATATTTTTTTTTATGTGCTGGTCCTTCAGCACAAATAGTATAATATATAGGTGTATTCCATTTACGTTGATGATGAAATCTTAATAATATATCTTTATAATTATTATCACAATATAATTTATCAGAATAATCTATTAATGTTTCTAATAAATAAGTAATTAATTCACGACATATAGTTAAATCTTTTCCTTCAGATTCATATAATGCACCAATAAATGATTCAAATATATCTTCATGAATTTTATCTAAATTTCTTCCATTCATTGATTCAATTTGTTTACTTATTATAAAAAATTTACCTAATCCTAATTCTTTTGAAAATATTGATAATGTTTTTTTGTCTTCAATTTTTGTTTGTAATTTAGTCATAAATCCTTCATCTTGTTTAGGATACCTAGTATAAAGATATGAAGATATTATAAGTTTAAGAACTTTATCTCCTAAATATTCTAATCTTTCATAACTTTTATCTTGCAAATCTAATAAATTATTAGGATTTCCTAATTCTAATTTACATGCATTTAATACATATTGTGAAAAAATATCTTTTTTACAATATGATTTATGAGTAAATGCTTCTCTAAAAATATTGATATTATTAATATTCTTAATTTTAATTTTACATTTATTTAAAATTTCAATAATATCTGATTTATTTATAAAAATATTATTTAAATTATAAGGGATATTTTCTATTTCTTCTTTTCCTTCATTTGATTTAATAATAATGCCATTATTAATATAATTTGTCATTATTATTAGTAAATAATAATTCTATAAATAATATTATTATCAATTTTTAATATGGATTAATCTTTTTTTTTTTACTTGATTTTTTACTAGATGGTTTACTTGATTTTTTAGATGAACCTTTTGGTTTAGATGATATATTTTTAACTAATTCATCATAATGTTTTTTATTTGATTCAATAAATTTTCGTAATTCTTTAATTATTTCTAAATTAGTTTTACCGTGATTTTTTGATAAAAACTCTTCTTTTATTATTTTTGCTAATTTCATTGTAATAGGACCATTTGGAATATTTAATGTTTCTGCTATAATTTTTCTCATTATTTGAAATTCTTTTAATGCAGGTGGTAACTCTTTACCGCCTCCTAATTGTTCATTAAGAAACATATCAGATACATTAGTAGTTGTTTCTAATCCAAAAAAATCAGACATTGTTTTATCATTAATTTTAACATTTACATCTAATCCTTTAGATTTTAAATCTAAGAAAAAATTTCTAACATCTTTTGAATTTAAAGTATCACCTCCTTTTTGTTTTAATTTATTTTCTAATGAATGTGTAGAAGTTGAAGCACCTCCACTATAATTATTATTATCATTATTTGATTCTGATGTTAACATATCAACTAGTTTTTGAATATCATTATTAGAATATTGATTAGATTTATTTAAATTATTATAAAATACATCAGATCCTCCTTTTTGTTTATTTTTACTATTATTACTTAAATTATTAAAAGTAGATGTATCAGAAAATATACCTCCACCCATCATTTGATTATCTTGCATTGATGATGTTGCGGAATAAATATCTCCTCCTTTTTGTTTATTTTTATTATTATTACTTAAATTATTAAAAGTAGATGTATCAGAAAATATACCTCCACCCATCATTTGATTATCTTGCATTGATGATGTTGCGGAATAAATATCTCCTCCTTTTTGTTTATTTTTATTATTATTACTTAAATTATTAAAAGTAGATGTATCAGAAAATATACCTCCACCCATCATTTGATTATCTTGCATTGATGATGTTGCAGAATAAATATCTCCTCCTTTTTGTTTATTTTTTTTATTATTACTTAAATTATTAAAAGTAGATGTATCAGAAAATATACCTCCACCCATCATTTGATTATCTTGCATTGATGATGTTTCAGAATACATATCTCCACCTGTTTGATTATTGCTATTTTGTTGATTATTATTTATAATTTTAATATGTTTAGGTAATGATATATTACTTTCTGTTAAATTATTATTATTAATAAACTCATCGATAGTTGACAAAAATAAACTAGTCATATATATTAATATAGAAATTAAAATAATTTATATTTTTTTAAATGATTTATATCATTTTTTATATAATAATTTGAAATCTATTATATAATATAATATAATGAATATAAATAATTTAGATAAATTTATAAAAAATATATTAGATGAAATGAATAAATTTAATATTAGTGAAACTTTTTTTGAAAAAATAGAAGATATTAATTATGTTAAATATCAAAATTTAATATTATTACATATTAAAAAATTTATTGATAAAAAAATAAATAAAAATGAAATTTTAGATATTATTAAAAATGATAATTATTATGATTATATAATAGATCTTATAAAAAGATATATTGCATTTTATATATATTTAGGTATAGGATTTAATTATAAAGAAAATAGAGATTTATATATAATAAATTTAATTGAATCAAGTAAATATCAAAAAGATGCGTCTTATCAATTAGAAAATTTTTATAATAGTGAAAATAATTCAAAAATAATAAAATTTTATGATATTATAAAAAAAATATTAGGATTGCAAGAATTTAAATTATTTGATAAAATAAAATTAATATTAGCTAATAATATATTAAAATACGAGAATGTAATATATTTTTTTAATGAAATTAATGATGAAGATTATATAATAAATAATTTATTATCTCAAAATAATTTTCATAATTTAATATTTACATTAATTTATAAAGAAATATATTTGAAAGAAGATAAAATAGATTTAATAAAAATTATAAATGATAATTTAAATTTAAATATAGAATATAAATATATAGAAATAGTTGTAGTTAATGAAAATAAAATAATAGATTTTTATTATATTCAAAAATTTGTTAATATGCAAAAATTAAATCCAAAATTATCTGAAGAAATTTATGAATATTTAGAAGAAATGAAAGTATATGATAACTATATAGCAAATGAAGAAAATAATTTTATTAATTATTTATTTAATAATAAAATTATTATACCAATAACTGAAGATTTTTTAAGATATCATAAAGATACTGAAAAATATGTTGATAATATATCAGGTAATGAAGAAATTAAAAATAGATATGATACTAAAATAAAATATATAATAAATAAAATATATAATATAAAAAATTTATATTCATCAATTTTAGATAATAATCCTAAATTAAAATTAGAAGTAATTAATATGTTTTATAAAATGATTGATCCTAGAATGGCTGTATTATATAATAATAATGAAGAAATAAAAATAATAAGTAAATTAGAAAATGCAAAAAATATAAGTGATTATGAATTATATATAGATTTAATTAATATAAGAAAATATGCTTATATTAATTTTAAAGATTTTAAAAATAATGGTTTAAAAATTAAACCTAATAAAACTATTCAATGTGTAAGAGATATAAATTTAAAATATAAAAATAATAATGATAATTTTTTAGATTTACGTATTAGTAATGAAAATATAGATATAAATGTAATAGGAATAATATGGAATCCATCTAAAATATCATTAAATAATATTAAAACTTCAAAATTACATAATGTAAAAAAAAAAGAAAATGAAAATGGATTTATTTTATTTAATAATAAAATGATAGATACATTTGAAAAAAAAAATAATTTATATTATTGGATTTTTAATAATAAGACTGATAAACCTATATTAAATAATTATATTAATTATAATGATAATATAGAAAATAATATTAATATATTATTACAAGAATTATATAATAATTATATAATTTTAATCTCAAACAAATTAAATAATAATATTAAAAATATTACAAATATTAATACAAATACAATATTTAGATTTTTTAAAAAATATAGTAAATATTTTAATTTTGATTTAGTACCTAATATTAAAAATAATATAATATTAAAAATATTAGTTAATAATATTAAAGAAATTGATATTATTGAAGATGAAGTTGATTCACTGTTACCTGGTAAAAGAGATAATATTATTAAATTACCTATTGTTAAAATTGAAAAAGAAAATATTAATTTTATCAAATTAAATTTTAATAATTTTGAAATAAATTTACAAAATATTAAAGATAATTTTGCAATTTGTAATCATCATATTAAATGGAAAAATATTTTATCAATGTCAAAAAATACAGATAATTTTAATCAAGCAGTATTTAATTTTGTTAAACAATATATTAAAGTTAATAAATTAGATAAATATATATGTAAAAGTTGTAATGAAATTGTACCAATACAAAAATATGTATTTGAAGGTACTTATGTTGAAGAATTAGATATATTTTTAACTACATCAATGGCTGTTAATCAAAATTTAGAAGAAATATCAAAATATTCAAAATATACAAAAATTATTAAAAATATAGATAAAAATATAGAAAAAATGTCATCAGTAATTAATGTACCTAATTTTATTGGAAATACGTCAGTTATAAAATTAAAAAGAAGAATGATAATTAAAGATGTTATTGATTTATTATTAGTTCATAATGATTGGTTAAAAAATCAACCTAAAAATAGAATTGAAGAATCTAGTAAAAAATATGGTATAAATAAAGATTTAACTAATTTATTTTTTTTTGAATTAAAAGATGAAATATTTTTAACTAGTTCTGCTGATACTGATTATTATAAAATTATTAAATATAATAATATTATTGCATATTTATTATTAATATATTTAAGTGAATTTAATTCAGGTATGATAATTAATTTAAAAGAAGATAAACAATATAATTTTTATTTATTTAATAAAATTAATGATACTTTTTTTAATAATTTATTTTTAAGAAAAAATCAAAAAGAAAAAATATCATATAATAAACTGCCATTATTATCATATATTATATATTATTTAAGTGGCCAAGTTATAACTCATAAAATATGGTTATATAATAGTTCAGATATTAATAATAAAAATAAATTATTATTTAATATTAATTTACAAAAAACAGTAATTCATACCCTAATTGATTTAATTAATAGTATTATAGAAGCTAATTTAGAATCAAATTCTAATTTTTTTTATGTAATGTTTACTACAAAATTAAATATAAAAATTAATACAATTTTTAGTGATGATAATATTATTAAACAATTAGAAAAAAAAAATAATGAAAATATTATTTATGATAAAGATACTAATAAAATATCTATTAAAAAAAAAAATATTGAATATATAAATTTAGATTATGATTTTAATAATAATTTTTATGATATTCCTAAATATTTTAATGTAATGACAGTTAAACAACCAAGTAAAATAAAAAATTATATTAATAATAATTTTACAATTTTAACTAATTGTGATGATGGAAAATTTCATGAATGGATTTTTAAAGATAATGATTTATATTGTTCATTATGTAATAAATCTTATAATAATTTAATTAAATTTTTTAATAATAAAAATAATAATAATATTTTAGAAAAGCTCAAATTTGTAAATTTAAATAAATTATCATTAAAATATTGTATTTCAGGTAATGTGCACGATATTGAAAATAATAAATGTAAAATTTGTAAAATTAATTTAACTGATTATAAACCTTCTACTAAGGATTTATTAAATTTAGAATCTAATTTAAATAATAATTCTAATGAAATAGCATTAATTCATATTAATAATATGATTAATTATAGCAAATCTATGTTAAATACTGAACATAAAATTAATAAAATTATTAAAAAATTTAAAAAACAATATATTAATGATATTAAAAAATCAACTAATAAAGATAATATAAGTAATAATTTTATTAATTATATTGATAAATTTATTAATAGATTAATTGATATAATTGGTCCTAAAATTAAAATTAATAATAAAACTATCTATTTAAAAGAAACAATTTATATTATTGATCATGATCAATATGGAAATTATATTAAAAATGAAATTATTATTTTATCTTCTGATAATAAAATAAATATTATTAATCATAAATTTTTTAATAAAAAAATATTATATTATTATGATAAATTAAATAAATCTTATGTATATTATGATTATATTTCATTACAATATTTAGGATATTCTGAAGATAATATTAAAATAATTAAAACTGGTAAAAATGTTTTTATTAAAATTGAATTATCAATTAAAGATAATATATTATTATTAGGATATCAAAATATTAATTATAATATTAAATATGCTGATTTAAATTTTGATATTAATAATTATATTAATGATACTAATGATACTGATATTAATAAATTAAATAATGATAAAATTAATGATATTATTAATATTATTATTAGAAATAGAATAAAAAATTTAAAACATTTAATAATTAGATGTCAATCAATTATTCAAAATATTAAAAATAAAATAAAAATAACTTCACAATATGATATAAAAGAAAAAGAAATTATTAATGATAATATTTCTAAATTTAAAACAATTATTACATCAGATTCTAAAAATAAAATATTTAAATATCATGATTATATTTTAAATAATTTATTTATAAAAAAAATTAAAAATTTTAATAAAAATGATATAATTTATAATTATATTGATATTAATTTAATAAATAAATTAAATAATACTGATATTAAATTAATATATTATTTAATTTATAATTTTAATTTATTATTAGATTTAAATAATTTTAAAAATATTGATACTAAATCTCAGGATTCAAAAGTACCTATTAAAACAGAAATAGTTATATTAATTATTACAATTATTAATTACTTATTTAACATTTATTATATACCTTATTCTAATTATAATATTAGAAAATTTGATTATTTATTACTTAATCAAATTGATAATGATGATATTATAAAAGGATCTGGATATTATCAAGAATTATTATCTAAAAATGAAATTGATGATCCAAATGTAGCTGATGAATTATATGATGCTAAAGAAACTTTTGATGCATTAGATATTGATGATTATAATGATGAAAATGATCCAGATAATGATCAAATGGCTGAAGTTTTACATGGTTATGATGATTAAATTAAATTAAAATCTATAATATTATATATAAAATGAATATTCAAGATTATATTAATATTTTTAAATTAATAATAATTATATATATACTATTAATTCCTACTATTAATTTTAATATTAATAATTTTTTAAAATTATTAATTATTTTAATTATAATATATACAATTAATATAGATATATCATTAACTATTCTTTTAATATTTGCTTTTTTATTAAATATACATTATAATAATAAAAAAATAATTGATAATATGTTAATTAAAAATAAATATTAATTATTTTTAGTTTAATGAAAATATTTATATTATCTAATTTGTAATAATATCAATAAAAATATTTCTATTATTATCAATATCATTTAATTCATTTTTATATTTATAAAAATAATATTTTATTTTATTAATATCTAAATTAGGTAATATTGGTATAGCCATCCAATATTTTTTTTTATTAATAAAATCTTGTTCAAAATTTTTAATATAAAAATGAGAAATTGATGATTTTGGATTAATTATTAATTTTCTTAATTGGATTGGTAATAAATAATTTGATGAATATGGTAATACTATTAATAATTGTATAAATGGTTTTAATGGTTTACCTAATTCAAAATTATAATTATTAAAATCAAATAAATTCATATATTTATCTATATCAGATATAAATGGAGGATTATTATATGGATAATACCAATTCCATGATGGACATTTATCAAAATAATATAATGATATCCATTTTATTCCTATTAAATATTGTTTTACTAATTCTTTACTAAATTCTTCAATTTCATTATTATTTATATTCCAATAATGTTTATAATATCTTAACCTCCATTCGTTATGATTATCTGAACCTAATTTTACAGGATCATTTATTTTAAATTGTATATTTTCAATCTTAAATAATTCTTTTTGATATGGATCAGTATCATAACATTGTTTATATTTTTTATTATAATTTTTTTTTAATATATATTCTTCTTCTAAACTTAAATTATTAATTATTTTTTTAAAAAAAATATAATTAATATTACATTCTTTTTGAATTATACCAGTATTATTATTATTTTGAGTATTTAATAAATTTAATTCTATATAAATTTTGGCATAATTTATTATTAGCGTTTCTATTCCATTATCATAAATTTCTAAACTTGGTATATGGGGAATAAAATCATTTCCTAATAAATAACATATACATATAAAATCATTAATTAATTGATTATTATCTATATTATTAACCCAATGAGAAAAATCTAAATTATTATTTAATTCTGGTAATATATTAATTTCTTTTATTATATATTTTTTTATTGTTGATACTATTAATTCTCTTAATATTTCTATATTTACATAATTTAATATGTCTTCAGTATTAAATTTATTTATTTCATTTGATTCTCTTAATAAAAATATATTAGATGAATGAGTTGTTAAAGATAAAAATATTAAATCAGCATCTAACCCATAAATAACATATGATAAATTTATATTATTATTAATATATTGTAATAATTTATGTTCTCCTTCTCCTGGTGTTAAATATGATGAATATATTATATTTAAATTATTAATTTTTTCTTTTTTTATAAAAGTTACAAAAGCATTATGTAATTTATCCATAAATTTAGTTCCTGGAGTTATAGCATTACTATTCCATGAATTTGTAATTTCTTTATTATATTTTTTTTTTATATTATCCCATACTTGTTTATCAGATATTGATTTATGTCTACGAATACGTTGTTGTTTAATTTTAGCTACTGGTGCAACTCCATCAATTGCAATATAAATTCCTTTTTTAGGATTTACATATTCATATATTTTTTCAATATATTCTAATATTTTTAATATCATTAAATCTTCTAATTTATCAATATCAGTTAAATCATTATTTTCATTTATTACTGAATAACACATAGGATGTATTAAACAATTTGTATCTAATAATAAATAATCTATATTATTTATTTTATTTATCAAATCAATATCTGAGTCAGCATGTACATTATTTAATATAATATCTTTATTAAATATTAATTTTTTATTTTTGTAATTTTTAATTAACCATAAGAAAAATCCAGGTACACCCATTAATTTATTATTAATAATTTATATTTATATATTAATTATTATCAATTTTTATATACTTATATATAATAATGAATTACTATAATAAATTTTTATTTTTAAAAGGTGGTAATTTTGGTACTAATATTCCTGATGATTTTTCTCTAGATTTTTATAAAAAAAATATTATAGTCAATGACACACTTACTATTAATGATGTTAATGATTTAGATGAAATAACAACTCAAAATATTAATCCGGAATTTTTAAATAAAATTAAACATGTAGAAATATTAACTAGTAATTTTGCTGGCAATGATTTAAATTTTTTTTTAATGTTACCAGCTGTTAATAAATTAACTATACTTAGTTATGTATTCGGTTTTACTATTATTGACAAGTTTATAATTGTAGATAATCCTTTTAAAAATTTTAATGAATTAATTATATTAACTAATAATAATAGTTCATTTCCTAATAATTTATCTATAAATACTAATTGTATTAATTTAAAAAAAATAATAATAAATGGAAAATTTAATATATCTCCTAATTTTAAATTTAAACAAATAAATAAATTAGAAGAACTTATATTTAATGAAGAATATAATGATAATATAGTATTAATTGATAATCCTGAATTAAAATTAATAATAGTAAAAAATATTGATTTTGATAAATCAATTATGTTAGAAAATTTACCAAAATTAGAAAAAATAGATCTTCCATTTAATTTTAAAGGTACTCTACAATTAAAAAATATGACAAATTATATAAATTTATTATTTTCTAATCATTTAAAAAATTAATAATAAATTTATACTATTTAGATTATTTAATTAATTATTTTTAATTGTATTATTTAAAATAGTATTTATTAATAAATTATATTATAAATATGTCTAATAAAATTGAAATAATTATATATTTAAAATTTATATATTAATTATAAATGAATACACAATCTTTATCTACTAATATTAACATAAATTATGCATTGAAAAATATAATAAAAATTATTAAAAATATTAAAAGACACTATAATTTTTCTAATAAAGAAACTAATTTAAAATTAGGTTTATCATCACCTAATGTTAAAAGTGATCATATAGTATCATATTCAGTAAAATATATATTAGATGATTATATATATGAAGAAATTAATATAGATATTGCTAAACTAAATATTAAAGATAACTTATTAATTATTTATAAAAATATTATTGATATATTACAACATACAAATGGTATTATACAAGCAGAATTAAGTAAAAAATTACAAATAAATAGTAATTATGACATTAATAATTGGATAACTTATCTTTTTGTTGAATTATTAAATGATTTAAAAATAATTAGTTATATCAAAAAAAAGAATAAAATAATATTTTTAACTAATGATACAAATATTAATATAAATAAATATTCAGAATATAGTTATTTTCATCAAATGGACTAGAATTATATAATATGTAAATTTAATAAAAGTATATATATATATATATATATATAATGAATTACTATAATAAATATATAAAATATAAAAATAAATGTTTATTTTTAAAAGGTGGTAATTTTGGTACTAATCCTGATGATTTTTCTCTAGATTTTTATAAAAAAAATATTATAGTTAATGACATGCTTACTATTAATAGTATTAGTAATTTAAATGAAATAACAAAAAACAATATTTATCCAGATTTTTTAAATAAAATTAAACATGTAAAACTAGTAACTAATGATTTTACAATTAATCATTTAATATTTTTTTTAGAGTTGCCAAATGTTACTAAACTAACTATTCCATCTTATTCTAGAACTGGTGATATTTCTATAGATGATTCTTATAACAATTTACATGAATTAATATTTAGTGGCATTTATTTGAATAGAAATATATATATAGAAAATAATAGTTGTATTAATTTAAAAAAAATAATAATAAATGATTGGACATTTGACCATAGTCAACCTATTTTTATTGAAAAAATAAATAAATTAGAAGAAATTATATTTAATAACAATTATGATAATAATATAGTATTAATTGATAATCCTGAATTAAAATTAATAATAGTAAAAAATATTGATTTTGATAAATCAATTATGTTAGAAAACTTACCAAAATTAGAAAAAATAGATCTTCCAGTTAATTTTAAAGGTACTCTACAATTAAAAAATATGACAAATTATATAAATTTATTATTTTCTAATTATTTAAAACTTAATGAAAATTAAAAAGGAATATGATAAAATTTATAAATTATATCTATTATAATATATATAAAATGAATTATTATTATAAATATTTAAAATATAAAAAAAAATATATACATTTAACAGGTGGAAATTTTGGAACACCTGGAGTTGCACCTGCAACTGATTTTACTCTAAATTTTTTTAGAGAGAATATATTAATTCACAATAATACATTAAATATAGATCATTATAAGGACTTTGATCAAGTATTTGAAGATAATTTTTATACAGATTTTAAAGATAAAATTAAACATATAAATATATTAACTCCTCATATTATACAAAGTGAACTAAACTTGTTACAGATTATTAAAAATTTAACTAATTTAGAAATTTCTTACACCCTTACTAATACCTATCCTCCTGGTGTCTTTCCACCTGGAATGCGTCCATCTGTAACAATAATACACCCATTATTAACAGCATTACCAGCATTACCAGCACCACCTCCAAATAAGTATATGATTAAATCTAACACTTTAAAAGAATTAACAATCAATAATTTAAATATTCCTATAGGTACAGTTAGCACATCTACACTTTTATTAAATACAACTACATCTCCTCATTTATCAGAATTAAAAAAAATAAATATTAAAGATAATTGTGATATTATGGATTGTACATCAGTACCAGAAAAAAAAATAGAAGACTTGCTTAAATTAGAAGAGATAATATTTGATGAGAATTTTGATAGTCATATAAATTTAAAAAAATTACCAGAATTAAAATCAATTATAATTAAAAAACCTAATTTTAGTAAACCTATAAAATTAGAAGATTTACCTAAATTAGAAATTATAAGTGTAACTAATTATACAGGTAATATAACATTTATAAAAATGTATAATTTTATAAATATATTTTTATCTAATTAAGGACATTCTTACAATTAATAGTATTAGTAATTTAAATGACATAACAAAAACAAAATATTTATTATTATTTTTAAATAAAATTAAACATATAAAACTATTAACTAAGGATTTTATAATTAATTATTTGAATTTTTTTTAAGCTTTCCAAATGTTACTAAACTATTCCATATATTTTCTAATATTGGTAATATTTATATAGATGAGTCTTATAAATATTCACATAAATTAATATTTAGTGGCGTTAGTCTAAATAGAAATATATATATAGAAAATAATAATAAATGATTGAACATATAACAATACGCAACTTTTTTTTATTGAAAAAATAAATAAATTAGAAGAAATTATATTTGATAACAATTATGATAATAATATAGTATTGATTTTAATAAATCAATTATGTTAGAAAACTTACCAAAATTAGAAAAAATAGATCTTCCAGTTAATTTTAAAGGTACTCTACAATTAAAAAATATGACAAATTATATAAATTTATTATTTTCTAATCATTTAAAACTTGATGATAATCAAAATGATTATGATAAATTTTATAAATTAAATCTATTATAATATATATAAAATGAATTATTATTATAAATATTTAAAATATAAAAAAAAATATATGCATTTAACAGGTGGTAATTTTGGAACACCTGCAGCTCCACCTGCAACTGATTTTACTCAAAATTTTTTTAGAGATAATATATTAATTCACAATAATACATTAAATATAGATCATTATAAGGACTTTGATCAAGTATTTGTAGATCATTTTTATACAGATTTTAAAGATAAAATTAAACATATAAATATATTAACCCCTCATATTCTACAAGAAGAAATATTAACATTATCTTTAATTCAAAATTTAACTAATTTAGAAATTTTTGATAAGATTACTAATATAGACGACTTAGCGATGGCGCCGGCAACACGCGCAATATCACTAGCAATAGTAGCACAACTATCACTACCAGTACGACAAGCAATACCAGCACTACAAGCACTACAAGCAATACCAGCACTAGTAGCACTAGGAAATAAGTATATGATTAAATCTGATACTTTAAAAGAATTAACAATTAATGATTCAACTAGTAAAAACTTAGGTGTGCCCCCCCCCCCAGGCATGGTTATACAGTCTCTTGTATTAAATACAACTACATCACCACATTTACCAAAATTAACAAAAATAAATATTAAAGGTAATTGTAATATTATGGATTGTACAGCAGTCTCAGAAAAAAAAATAGAAGACTTACCTGAATTAGAAGAAATAATATTTGATAAAGATTTTGATAGTGATATAAATTTAAAAAATTTACAAAAATTAAAATCAATTATAATTAAAAAACCTAATTTTAGTAAACCTATAAAATTAGAAGATTTACCTAAATTAGAAATTATAAGTGTAACTAATTATACAGGTGATATAACATTTATAAATATGCCTAATTTTATAAATATATTCTTATCTAATTAAATATTTATAAAGTATAAAAAAATATATAATAATTAGATTATAAATTAATAACTGATTCTGTAATTTCTAATAATTCCATTGCCAAACAATATCCATGTCCAAATGCATGTTTAGTATCATTAATTAAAATTTGCATATTTTCAATTGTTACATCAACTGTATGATTAATAATAAAATCATTATTAACATTATATTTATTTTTATAATATAATAATGATTCTTGATGAGGACCATCAGGTTCTATTATTAAAAGATTTTCACCATTTAATAGTCTTTGTTTTAATTCTAAAAATAAATTATGATTTTTTACATTTTCACAATATTTTGTAACATATGTTTGTTTACGTGATTGAACATAATCTAGTTTATTATCAGTATTAACTGATCCATCAGTATTTAATGTTAATGCAAATTGGCATGATGCTCTTTTTTTAGGATTAGATCCAACTGGAAATCTAATATAATTATTTGATGCAAATCCTCTTAATCTCCAATCATTCCATGCTGGAGTTATATTATTATCTTCATCAAGTTGAATACAACCTTCATGTTTCCAAGCAATTCTAGTATCTTTTAATGAAAATGTAGATTCAATAGGCTCAACACTATTATATACCTTTAAGAATTGCCAATAATTTTCATGTATAACTCCATTAGGAAATCCAGGTACTTGAACTTTTATATAATATGGAGATATATCACCATATTGTTCATCATTATTATGTTTTTTAACCATTACTATTATTGAAGAATATCCATTAAATTCTGGTGTAAAATATTTATGAGGAATGCATCTACCTACTTTAACTTTACCAGTTGTCATTTTTTAGTTTAATTCAATAATAATAAGCCAGTATTTATAAAAGTATTTTTGTAATAAAATAAATTATAATATAAATTCAATATTATAATTTATCAATTTTTTTAATTATATGAATTTAAATAAAAAAAATAATATCTAGTTATATTACAATATACTATGAATTTATTTAATCAAATTTTAATATTAGTTATATTATTAATAGGTTTAAATTATATAACAAATGGAACCATATTAGAAACTTTAAAAAATTTTATAAATAATTGTAAAAATAATATGGAGCCATTTATGGGATTAACTTATACTAATAAAAGAGGAGTTTATTCAAATACACCAGACATTCCAAATTTTGGACAATTAGATTATCCATATCATAATTATAAATATAACCCTGATATGAATAATATCTATTTTTTTTTAACTAATTTAGTAACTCCAAATGTAAATATTTATGAATTAACTACATCAAATAGTAATAGAATACCAGCAGACTATAGTTTTGAAAAACAAATATTAGTATTTTTAAATACTATATTAAATAATGACTCTGATATTAAACAAGGTTCAGGTAGTAATAATTATTTATTTAAAAATATAAAATTATTAGATAAGATTTATTATTATATTAATCCAAGAGGCAAAGAGATAGAATCATTCAGATTTGTATCAGATGTATTTTTAAAAAATAATAGACCAATTAATAAAATATATTTTTATATTGAGTTATTTTTAAAAAATGATATTTCATTTAATAATGAAGTATTTGTAATTTTAAATATTAGAATAATTGATAATAATTCTCAAACTATGTCTAAACAAAAAATGAAAAAAATTAATAATAATATGAATAAAACTGTAAATGATATATTTATTATAAATGATAATAAAATAGTAAATGGATATGATACTGATAATAGTTTAATACCTAGTAATATAAATATATCTGATAATGCAACTGAATCATCTTAATTATCTTCTAATTGATTTAAAAAATTTATCTTCTTTTAATATTTTATCAGGAGTAGTATATTCATCAGCTACTAAAATTCTACCTCTATCAGAAATATATTTACCATTCATATATTTATCAGGTATAATTCTTTTAATGAATTTTTTAACTTTATCTGGTATTTCAGGAGCCGTAAATAATTCTGGAAAAAATCCTTTACGATATAAAGTATTAAAAAAATAATGTATATCATAATATTTATTTTCATTAGATGAAATATTTATTTTATTAGTCCATTCAGAATTAACTTTTGAATTTTCTACAACATTTTTAATACATGCAAAATCAAAATCCCATAATTTTATTTGAATACCTATATTATATATTACATATATTTGATTATTAATTTTATATAAATATTTAGTATTATTATTAGAATTAATTGTATGAATTAATATATTATTAGCTTTCATATCATTATGTCTAAATGATGGATATTTTGCTTGAATAATTGCTAATACTGATAATATTTGAAAAAATATTATTTTCCAATCTTTTAATTTAAATGTTTTATAATTTTTTCTCATATAATCTAATAAATCACCACTATTAGCCCATTCACTTATTAAAACTGATACATTTTGATAATATTCACCTTTATCATATTTTTCAACAAATTGTTCAAATTTTTTATTATTTACAATATTTGATTTAGTTAAATCTAAAAATGGTTTAATACTTGTATTAAATGTAGTAATTGGTAATACAATATGTGGAGTTTGTTTATTTATTACAAAATTTGATAATATTTTTATCATTAAAATTTCAGCATTTTCAGGTCTTTTAATATTATACATATCTCCATAATTTTCTTTTTTTGGATATGCAACTATTTTAACAGCATATGATTCTTTATTTTCTATAATTTTATTAGATTCATCAAAATGTATACCTTTAAAAGTATGACCAGTTGAACCACTTTTAATATATAATAATTTACCACCTAAATCATTTATAGCTTTACCAAAATCAATATATTTTTTAGGTAATAAATCTCTTATATCTTCAGAATTATTATTAGTATCATTTATAAATAAATTTTCTTTAAAATCTAATATAGATTCAATATTTTTATTATCTAAAATATTTTTAATATTAATTATTCTTTCTGGTATTAAATTATAATTTTGATTTTTATGCATTAATTAAACTATATTATATTTTTTTATTATGATTTATTTTTTAATATAAATTAAATATTTTTATAATAATTTTTATAATATAATAAATCTATTTTTATAATAAATTTTTTTATTTGATCTATTAAAATATATAATTTAGAATTATAAAAAGATTGAAATAATATAATTAAATCATTTATCATCGTATCTGTCCAAATATAATTTATATAATTAAAATCTATTTTTAATAAATGATATTTATTAAAATAAATATCATACATATTATTACTATTAAATATAGGTTTATAAATTAAATCATCATTAATAATATACTCTAAATTATTATTAAATTTTATTAAAAAATAATTAATTATAAGTGATAAATATTTTAAATAATTAGATATAATAGTATCATTATTATAAGTATTTATTAATTTATCTAATCCTTTTATTGCATATTCAAAAATAATATTTATATTAGGATAAATATTATTAATTAAATATTTTTGACAAGCATAAATTATAGGATTAAAAAGTTTATCTAAATCTTTTTTACTATCACTATTAAACCATCTTAATAAACCTTGATAACAACTTTTTTTTTGAATATATATTATATTATATTGTATTGATATTTTTACACCATTATTATATTTATTTAATAATGCTAATTTAATTATAGTACTTAATGGATCTAACATTAAATTAATATATATAATATATTTAAATATATTTAATTATAATAATAATATATGAATTCAATATATAATTATAATAACTATGGATTAAATATTCAAAAAATAAAAATTGATAATACTATTATAAATAATAATAAATATTTAACTCAACAAGATGATGAATATTATAATATTATAATAAATAATATTGATGAATTAAATAATAATAAAATTAATAATGAAATTAAAGATATTAATGATAATGAAATAAATGATAATGAAATAAAAGATATAAATAAAATAAAAGATATAAATGATACTGAAATAAAAGATATAAATGAAATTAAAGATATTAATGATAATGAAATAAATGATAATGAAATAAATGATAATGAAATAAAAGATATAAATGAAATTAAAGATATAAATAAAATTAAAGATATAAATGAAATTAAAGATATAAATGATAATGAAATAAATGATAATGATATAAATGATACTGAAATAAAAGATACAAATAAAATAAATAATATAAATGATACTGAATTAAATGATAATGAATTAAATGATAATAAAAATAATAATGATATAGATGATAATGAAATAGACTATGATGATATTAGTGATACTGAAATAGATGATGTAGATCACACTAATCAAGATGAAATAGACGATAATGATATATTTAATATAAATAATTTATATAAATTAGATGATAATTTAGATAATTTAGATGATATAAATGAATTAAATGATTTAGATAATTTATTAATTTTAGAAAAATTAAATTATTTATTAGATATTGAATTACAAAATAATTTATTAACTTTATTAAATAAAAATAATGATGAAATATTTTATATTATATTAAAAGAAAATATATCTAAATATAAATTATCCAAATCATTTAATTATATTAAAATTAATATAATATATTTATTAAAAGATAAATTACAAAATAAATTAAAATCTTATAATTTTATTAAAAATTATTATCAATTAGAAAAATATTTAGAAGAATTAAATATTAAAATTAATAATTGGAGTTTATTATATAATAATAATAATTTTAATAATTTAAATAAATATGAAGAATTTAATCATATTAATGATTTAAAAAATAAATTATTAATAATATATGATTGTGTAAGAGGTGATTTACCTTTTCATTATAAATTAAAAGAAATATTAAATAATGATAATCTCAGTTTATATGAAATAAATGAAAGTATAAAAGATAGATTATTATTATTATTAAAATTATTTGGCCCTATATTATTTCAGTATTTAAAAATACCTTTAATAAAAGTAAGTGATTATAATAAATTATCACATAAAAATATTATTAAATATCTAACTACTATTTTTGATAAATTTAATAATATTTTAAATTATATATTAATTTTATATAATTTTTATATAAAAATTTTAAATAATTTAGAATTATTACTTTTATAAATTTAATTAAGTAAATCTAATCCAATAAGTAAATAGTTCTGTATTAGTATTAATAAATGATTTAATAATATTAATAATTGGATTTAAATCATAACTTTTTAATTTTATAATAATAGAATTATAATTAATTAATTTAATATCCATATCATGAATATTAAAATATATTCTAGTAAATTTATTAATTAAACACATATTAAATATTTTAATTTTAATTTTTTGTTCAATAATATTAATATCATTAATTTTATAATTAATATATTTTTTAATATTATAAAAAATATATTTACATTTTTTTATTAAAGTATTATAATTAATATCTATTTCATTAATGATATTACTTTTTATTAATTTATTGGTTTTATTAAGTTTGCAGAAATAAAATTCTTTATATTTTTTTTTTAAAATATCTTCAATAAAATATATATTTTTGTAATATTTCAAATACATATTTAAAAATATTGAAAAACTATTAAATATTTTAATTTTATTATTTATAGTTTTATTAAAAATATTTTTAAAGTTTTCATAAATATCATGATTTAAAATAGAATAATAAATACTATCAATTTCTTGTTTAATATATTTTGAAAAATTTAATATATCATCATAAATATTAATATAACGTAATCTATTAATTGTTCTATTTAAAATAATATCATGATTTAACTTATCCTCATTATTATTTTCATCATCATTATTTATTAATTTATAAATATTATTTTTTTGATTAGATTTAATTATTTTTAATAAAGTTGTGTTATATTTAATATATTTATACATATTATTAATTAATAATGTGTATAAATATTTGTTTAAAAAGAAAAAGTTTTAATTTATATTAAAAAAATATTTTTAAATTAATAATTACTAAATAATAAATTAGCAGTACCTTTATTAATAACTAATAAATTATAACATTTAGACAATATTTTTAGAGTATATCCTTGATTACTATTATCTGAATATAATAAATTTAATAAATTATTATATTCATTAATAAAATCCTTATTAATAATAATACTATATTTTTTTCCTTTTATATATTTAAAATTAATTGTACCCGATGGTTGCATTTCTTCTGGATATAAACAAAATGAATAATAATAAATATCATTTGGTAATATATTATTTAAATATTTATATGATAATAAATAAGTATAATAATTATCATCAACTTGATCTATTAATATTACATTATTTTCTATACTGATATTTTGGTATGTAATTAATTTATTTGAAAAATATTTTGATATATTAAATAATAAATTTAAATTTTGTCCAAATTTATTTATTGAATTAATAAATAAATTTGGTTTAATATACCATAATAATTCTTTACATGGAATATCAATATTAATATCACATTCATATGTTGATTTTTGTATATTATAAATATTTTCATTATATATTTCAACAATATATTCTAATTTAGAATCAGCAAATTTACCTCTTTCAAGATCATCATAATATATAAATTCTCCAATTAATTTTATTTGAGGTATATCAATTAAACTATAATATAAATTATAATCAATAAAAGGATAATATGATGAAATATTATATGAATTATAAAGTTGGGAATACGAATTAATATTTATCATAAATTTAATCCAATGATATTTATCAATTAAATAATAATCTAATTGATTTGTAAATTTATAATTTTTATTAATATTTAATATAAATGATTCATCATATAGTAAACCATAATTAGTTAAAATATAATTTATTTCAGTATTAGTAATATCTGGAAATTTTTTAATTAATAATTCATTATTAATATATAAACATTCATAATGAATAATTTTATTATAAATATCTATATTAAATTTTTTATAAAGTAACTGATCATTAATTATATAATTAGAATCTAAAATAAAATCATTATCATTTTCTAAATATAAATCAATTATATCATTATAAATATATTCATAATCTGCAAAACATATAATATTTTTAATATCATTAAGTTTAGTACTAATTTTAATAGTAGAATATTGCATTGCTACTATTGGTAAACTTAAACCGGAATCTCTATTAAAATAAAAAATTAATGGAACAATTATTTTTTTATTTCCTTTTGGATTATTATTATATTTATTTAAATCATCTGTATGACCAATCATTTCAAAATAATTATTTATATAATCTTCTTTAATAGAATGCATTTGATGAATATGTAAAAATTCATTTGAATATTTTTCTAATTCTTGACCTCCTATTTCTAATATAAAATATTGAAAAAAATTATGTCCTAAATATTCTGCAAAATTAAAATTTATTTGATTTTCTTGAGTTAATTTATTAATTAACTTATTATAATAATTTATTTTTCTATTATAATAAGATAAATAATTAACCATATTATTATATTTTAAATTTATATTATCTAAAATTATATTATTTGTAGTTGTATTATTAATATTATTTAATATATATGATGTAATATCTATCAAATTTAATACAAATGGATCAATATTATTTTTATATTTATCTTTTACATTTTTATTAATATAATTAAAATTAATAGTATCATTAATTATAATATTTATATTTATATTATTAATTATTAATAAATTATTAATAATAATATATAATTGTAATTCAATATTAATAAAATTTTGTAAATTTGTATAATAATTATTCCATTTATTTTTTTTTAATTGTAAATTATTTAGTTTAAGTTGTTTTGATGCTATATATGTACTATTAGTAATTAAATTGTCGGAAAATGATAAATAAGGTAATTCAATTTCTAAATAACATCTATGTAATGCATCTGCATGATTAATATTAAATGATATTAAACTATTATAATTAATATCTTGTTCAGGTAATATTTCTTTTAATTCTATAGAAAAATTTATATGTCTTTTATATACTTTTTTAAAAAATGTTATTTCTGGTTTTGTAGTTAAATAAAAATCTTGTTTACCAGAAGTTACAATTTGTAATAATCCTCCTGTCATATATTTATAAAATTAATTATAATTAGTTTTTAAATTAAAATATATTTATTCATCTTTAAAATTTGCATAAGAAGTAATACCTAAATTTTTCTCCATAAGTTCATTAACTGGTATAATTAATTTAACTGAAAATGTATGGAAAATTAACCAACCTATTAAATAAACTCCTAACATTATAAAATCTGTCATTGTAAATTCATTAGTTTTCATATATTGAGATATTATAAAACCCATTGTAAATTTAAAACCATCTAAATATAAACGATTAAATTCAGGACCTATACTTGTTCCAATTGGCGGTAATGCAATTTGAATAAAATTAAATAATGTATACCCTACTAAAAATCCTAATGATTCCATTTGCCAATTTGTATCAAGTAAAATATTATCATATGAAAAACCTTTAGTTATTAATTGTTGTGTAATGAATAAAGTACCAAATTTTATTATATCATGAATTGTATTAAAAATTGCATTGTCACTATTAATATTTAACATTTTAGTAATAAAAGAACTAACCTTATTAGTTAATAAACCATGTAAAATAAATCCTATAACACTTGCAAATAAAAACATTTTTTCATAATCAAAATTATAATTAAAACTTTTATTTTGAAAATAAAAAAAATTATATACTACTAAAATTGTAACAATTAAACATACATCGGTTTGAGTTTTAGAAATATCATTTTTAGAAAAAAACATTTATATATATATTATATTATAAAAAAAAATATTATATTTTTTTTATTGAGTTTATGTATATAAGAATATATTTTTTATATTAATAATATGAGAATATTTGATTATAAATTTATATTTATATTAGGTATTATTTTTGTACTTTATTTTATTAATAAAGATATTTCAGATTTAATTAAAAAAATTAATATTTTAGAAGAAAATAATTCTATTCAAAATATAAGAATAGAAAATTTAAATAATAAAATTAATTTAATAAATAATTTAACATCTAATAATATTCCACCTATTATAATAAAAAAAAATAAAGAAGATGCACATATTGCAATTTATTCTAATGATAATGATAGTTATACTCAAAATTCAAATATAGCTGAAATTTTAAGTAAATCTGATGAGAGTGAAATAAAAAGTATAAAAAGTAATAAAAGTAATAAAAGTATAACAAGTATAAAAAGTAATATATCTTATAAAATTAATAATAATTTTAATTATGATGAAAAAAATTTAATAAAATTAAAATTAACTGAATTACAACAAATAGCTAACAAATTAAATATTAATATTGATAAAAATATTAATGGTAATTATAAAAATAAAACAAAACAAGAATTAATTAATAATATTCTAGAAAAAAATATCTAAATATTATTAATATATGGATAATAGGTATTATAAATATGGATGTCCTGCATTAATGCAAGATGCTAGATTTATTACTAATTATATACAACGACGACAACTAGATCAAATTATTAGAAATGTTAATAAAATAGATTCAGCACAAGAATATAGACAATTTTTACAAGCCAACGGAGATTCTATTATAAATAAAGAAAGAGCAATAATTCAAGATGTATATACATGTAAAGTGGGTGGATTATGTGTACCGTTAAGTGGTAATATTAATTAATTAATTATTTATTTATTTAGTTCTAGAGTTAAGTGGTAATATTAATTAATTATTGTTTATTTGATTTTGGGTTAATAATTTAAAAATAATTTTTAAATTATTAACTGTGTGAAACACTACAATTTCCAAAAGTTATTCTAGAACGTGTGATAATATTAATTAATTATTTTTTATTTGATTTTATAGTTAATAATTTAAAAATATATTAAAAATAATTAATGATTTAGATATATATATAAAAATAATTTCTTGGATTTTATATTATGAGTAAATTTGATAAAAATATTAAATATCCACAATATCAACCTCAAATATATACACCTAATATTGAATTAAATAAATCTACTGATATTTTTAATTATATTAATGAAAGTAATATTGATTTAGATGGATTATTATATTATTCTGTAAATAAACAAATTCCACTATATACAATAAATGATCAAGGTAATAATTTAATTCATGAAACTATTAAATTATTAAATATAAATGAATATACAAAAATAAATATAATTAAAGTATTAGTTCAAAATAATGTTAATCCTAATCAACCTAATAAATATAATATGACTCCATTACATTATGCATGTTTACAACAATTAAATAATTTAATAGAGTATTTATTAAGTGAATTAAAAGTAAATCCAAATTATGCTGATAATAATGGGTTTACTCCTATTCATTATATTTTAATTGGTAAAGAAGATGAAATAAAAATAGAAGAAATAGAATCTAATAATAATCCTAAAGATACATATAATTATAATAAAGAAAACATTATTATTATAAAACAAAAATTATGGAATTTACTTTTAAATAAAGATTATAATTTAACATTTATTAATGGTACTAATATATTAGATACTATTTATAAAAGTATCAATCATATAATTGATAATGATACACATATTATTAATAATATAAAAAAAAATAATGAATTATTATATGATATAAATAATATTGAACAACAAAAAAATGATAGTGATTTATATTATTTAGATAATATAAATAGTACTATTAATACAAATAATAATATTATTATTAAGAAAATTAATGATAAAATTACTAATAATCATAATACTAATATAAAAGTTCAACCAATTAATAATGATAATTCTTGGTCTCCATACCCTGATTATAATGAAATGACTCTTTTAAATGAGGATACAAAAACTGAAATAAAAAATAAGATAAATGAAAAAGTTGATAATATTAAAAATTTTTATAAAAAATATGAAATTACTAATATTCCAAATTATTTTTTTAATAACTTATTAAAAGAAGTTATTGAAAATAATATAAATAATATATTAGATGATAATTTATATTTAAATCAAAACAATTTTAATAATTTAAATGATATATTTAGACATCCATTAGCTATTAATAATTCATCTCCTATAATTGATTTTGATAATTTAAAATATGCAGGAAGTTGTAGAGAAATAACAATTAATATAAATCCTACTAATACAAATGTTATTGGTGGTAATCTAGTGGATTCATATTATAATAGTAAAAGTATTTATGAAAATCAGCTTCCAGCTCGAAATCCACTTTTACCATATGAATTTACAAGATTTACTGTATCGCAAAAAATATATGATAATTTTTTAAAATTATTAGAATTACCTACATTATTAAAACAATTATTATATTTATTAAATATACCTATTTCATATGATAATATAACTACAATTGATAGTATTGATACTATAAATTTTGATTATTTAAATAATATTTTACTTAATACTAATAATTATGATTTTTTATTTTTTAATAATATAATAAAACAAAGTTTAGATAATAATAATCCTCTTGGACTCCCTAATTATTGGAGAAATATATTAACTTATTTTTTTTTATATTTTATTTATTATTGTTATTATATTATTATTGATAATAATATTGATATAACTACTAATATTATAAAAAATTTTTATAATATCATTAAAAATAATATAACCCACTATAAACGTATTATGCAAGGTATTAATAATCCAACAACCGGATTAAATTATACTATAGATGAAACAGATAAGGTGCCAGGAATAATATTATTAAATAAATTAAAAATATGGAGTAAAAGATATGTTAACTTATTTAATGAACAAACACATAATATACCAAAAATAATTTTTGAAATGTGGTGTGACATACATTCTAAATTTTCAGATAATAATTTAATATGTAATATTCCATTTAATTTATTAATGTTAATAAGTGGATTACAAAATAAAGAACAAAATAAAGAACAAAATAAAGAACAAAATAATGGAATAAATTTAATACAAAGTGTTATAAATTCTTATAAACCACATTTAATATCACATTTATTTAGTTTATATAATGATGATAAAAAAGTTGCTTTTGTAAGTTCATTAATTTTATTATTAAATGATAATGTTGATTTAAATTTTATAAATATAATATTTAATAATCATGCAAATATAGATTTTATTAATAATTTAAATATTAATAATAAATTAAAATATTTTTCAATTATATTTTATAAATATATAATTAATGGAGAAATAAATGTAGATAATGATGATATTGAAATTCAAAAATTTTATAATTTTTATAAAAAAGATCAAACTAATGAAAAAGATATAATATGTAAAATAATAATGAATTTATATGAAGATATGAAAGATAAATTATTAAAACAAACTATAATAGATATTATTTATTTTATAAGAATTTATAAAATAAATAAAATTAATAATATAACAGATATATCATGTTTAACAATAGATTTTGATAAAATTTTAAATAAAATTAAAAATATAAATGAATTAAATCCAACCAAATATAAATTACAACCAAGTTATTATGGATTATATAATATTATATATATTGATAATCTTTCAGATAATAATAATGATAATGAAGGATTAGAAAAACTTTCAATAAAACATTTTAAAATTGCTCATATATTAGGATTATATTATGAAGGTTTATTATATGATATTAGATTTGAACATACCAATTTAAATATTAATATAGAAAACCCTTTTGGAGATAATAGTAACATCAAATTAATAAAAGGGTATTTAGTAAATAATTATATTAAAGGTTCCCTAAAAATTAATGTTAACACAATAAACTATCAGTATAATTATGTAAACAATACAATTAACAACAACCCTAGATTAAATAAATCTAATAATTTAATAAATATTGAATTTGATAATGATGCAGCAAATATAGATACAACAGTACATCAAGGAAATCTATTATTTGATAAGTTTAATTATATATATTTTAACAATGATAATTATTTTAATAAATTAACTATACCAATTATATTAAATTATATAACGATGCTGTGGATGAATATTCTCATTCCTTATTTAGATCAAATAATTTTATATTTAGATGATTATAATTATCTAAATAGTAAAACTAATATTAATAATATTAATTTGATTCCAAATAGAATATTTTTTTATATTGGTTATAGAATACCAACTATAATTAATTATTATTTATTATTAATTTATAAAATTAATAAATATCAAAATTTAATAAAAACAAATATACACAAAATATATGAAATATTATATGATTTAATTAAAGGAAATATTAAAGATTATAATAGAATATATAATCAATATTATCTAAATATTGTATTTTATTCAAATATATTAAAAAAATTTATAGATTCATTTAATATATGTATAAATGATATAAAAAATTTAACACATACAGATCCAAATCTAAATAAATATTTAGAGAAGATTATTGAATCTAAATATAAATCTAACTTAAATAATATAACCTACATAAACTATAAAGATATATCAGATAGTTTAAATACTATTAATTCATTATATTTTATATATTATTTTATATTTAAACAAAATAAAAAAATAATATTAGATAAATTTAATAATTATTTATTACCTACTGATAAACAAAATTTAAATTATATATTTAATAATAAACCTTTAGGAAATTTAGATAATATATTTCAAATAGGTGGAACAAATATTCAAAATAAACAAATTAATAATTTGTTTGATAGTATAATAAATCAAATGGGTGGGGCTCCAGAAGATGCTTATACAGAATATAATTTTCATCCTAATGTACCATTTATAGATTATAATAAATATATAAATGATTATTTAAAAAAATCTAATTTTAGTACTAAATATGAAATTATTAAACAAAGTTATGTTAAAAATAAAGATAATATATTACCTCAATCTATAATTGAAAATATATCTGATTTTTATAATTTTTCATTAATAGAAATAATAAAAAAAATTATATTGGATATTGAAAATAAAAAAGATGAACCTATTTTAAAAGAAATATATACTGAATTAAAATCAATTGTAAATTCTACTAAATTAGATATAAATAGTAATGAATATAAACATAAAATGTTAATGGGATATGAAATTATATCAAATTTAATAACTGAAATTATGAAAGAACAATTAAATATTTATATTAAAAAATATATTAATAATTATAATAATAAAGATATTGATAAAGATTTTTATTATACATTAAAAAATGACTCAAATTTTAAAATTGATAATACAAATATTAATTTTACAAGTATAACATCATATTTAGAAAATTTAAATAATTATTCATTCATAAATGTAAAAAATGATGAAAATTCATCTAAATATATATCATATAATAATGATTTTAATAATATTAATAATATAAATGTTAGAAAAACAATTGATATAAATATAGAATGTATAAAAACTTTATTACAAAATAAATGTTTACCTTATACAAATAAATTTTCAAATAATTCAAGTATCTATTTAATATTAAAAAGTTATAATTATAAAATAATAAAAGATTTAAATGATATTAAAATACATTATGGTAAATTTGAATCTGATAAAATTTTTACATTTATGGTTAATGAAAATTTATATAATATTAATAGAATATTAGGAAAATTAAATGATAAATCAAATTTAAATTTATTTTTTAATAATATAACTAATAAATTAGCAACTGATTGTATTGATAAAACTATTAATTTAGATGTAGAAATATCATTTAATATAATAACATATTTAATTTTAGAAAAAATATCAGAATATTTATTAAATATTAATAATAATTATGATTATAATATAGATGAAATAATAGATGTTTTAAAAGAATTAAAATTAGATATTAATAATATTAAAAAAAATTATTTATTTGATAATTTACAAAAATATAATATACCTAATAAATATAATACAATATTAATACAAAAAATAATTAAAGATAAAGAACAAGAAGTAAATATACTTAATAATAATATTTTAAAATTAGAAAATATGAAACAAAATACAAAATCTAATTTAGATTTATTAAATAATAATCTTGATAAAGAATTAAATAAATTAAAAAAAGAAGTTTTTAAAATTAATGATCAAATAAGAAAAATAAATAATTATTATAATATAGTAAAAGATGAAATATTAGAATTAAATAATAATGATAATAATATAGATAATGTATTTGATAATACTATAATATTAGATAATAAGAATTATAATATAATATTTGAATCTTGGAAAATAATATTAAATGATGAATTATTTGAAGATAATTCTAATTTACTTATATTACATTTATTATTTAAACAACAAAAATTATTAAATAATTTAAAAATAGGAGATAAATTTGATAATTTAAAATTAATAAATAATATATTTAAACATTTCGCACATTGTATTGAAGATTATTTTAATAATCCAAATAATAATATTAATAGTTTTATATTTAAATTATTAGTATATGTTACACAAATATCTATTGGAACATTTATTGAAAATATATTAAGAACCTATTTTACTGAATATTTTATGAATAATTATATTATATATAAAATAAATAGTAATAATGATACTATGATAATTGAAATTAATAATTTAGTTAATAATTTATTAACATTAAATATTAAAAATAGTAATAAATCAATATTAGATATATTATATTCTGAATTATGTCCAATAATGGTAAAAA